>Ga0114981_10000870_pt1 | contig 19905 bp, 16 predicted proteins | sample S_140806_MF_Meta_FD_87028 | JGI IMG/M metagenome (GOLD analysis project Ga0114981, IMG submission 87028) | Freshwater microbial communities from Lake Simoncouche, Canada to study carbon cycling - S_140806_MF_MetaG | ecosystem: Environmental > Aquatic > Freshwater > Lake | place: Lake...
CGTATCAATGCACATGTTCACAGCTTTCACAAATCGAGCATCGCAGACAACAGCAGCATGTTTTTTGTCCTCGCCTGCTGACAAGCGATTCATCATTGCAGCCTTGTCATTTTGCATGCCCACGACAAGCAGAGCGGGTCTGCTAGTCATATCTGTTTGTTATATATTTATCCACGAGGCACCCAAAGTTTCTCATAAAAGGAAATACTCATAAGCACGCAATATGCAATTATAGTTATACCATTTTGCATAAAAGCTACCCAATACACCAAATAGTTTTTTGTTATTTTTTTTACTCTATATTTGGAGGGGACAAGAGCATGGAAAAAATGTATGGTTCCATTCACCTAACCACCGCATCTGAAAAAGAAGCGCTGTGGAAAACGTGGCTATGGGAAACAGACTGCAACGCCTCGCCGTCAGACAAATGCTGCAACATGAACAAGATGCACGTTTTAGGCATAATGTGCTGCCTTCTAGAAGCCTTAAATCCAGTGCCACAATTCAACACTCAAGTCTGCAATATCATCCCAGAGCTCCCCATCATTCACTTGCACACCAAGCCAATCTGTGAGTTTTCACTTAGAGAGTTGATAGACCAAATAGAGTGTATGCAGCTGAACTGGGGTCAAGTAATTGCCGAAGGTATAGAAAATAGTCTACTTCTTGTGAAAGCGTGCATGGCTAGACTCGGACAAATAGCACACCACGCATACCCGACAGATGGTTTTGTTTTGGATGATCCACAGCACACCACGCCACTGCCTGTATCAAACTCCGAGCTTACCCTTTCCATAATTTCACGCAAATCGCTACGACAAACAATTTGTTTGTGCTTCAGTCTGCTGAGAGTGCAGGATATCATCGCAAGATCTAGAAAGGTCCCAGAACCATCAGACTTGGAAGTCAAGAGGGTTATCAAGGCCTTGAAAATTCACCACTTGGAATCCTCCATGGACTTTTTTAATTTACTTCAGCAAATGGTGTATCTAGCCCCAGGAATGAGATTAGGCTATAGAACTAACTTTGCAGGAATGTACAACGATGTTTCCCAAGTTGTGTACTTCCACTATCCTAGGTTTTGCAGACAGGGTCAAGTTTCGCTCAATGAGATACCAAGCAAGCCTAACAACATGCTTCCGCTAATATCGCAGCTTATTCCAGACATATCCACTGCATATGAAGATGATTCCCAGATTCCAGGCATAACCTCCGGCAACATAGCAGCAAATGCAGATGTCAGGTGGGTGTGGCTTGTGTGTTGTGGGGAAATATTCTTAATTGAAACAGAAAAGGGCCTTATATGGGCGTCGGAAAATGATTCACTGGCCAGCTTGGTGGCATATTTTTTGAAATCTTGTGGGAGGAATGTCGGAGGAGGAGGTGAAGACCACAACAACTGCGAAGATTTTGAAGGAGGAGGAGGAGGTGATGCGCAAGAAGGAGAAGAAGAAGACATCTTTACTGTGCATGGTCACCTTCGCTTAGTTTAACGACGACTGCATTAAAATATATTAAGTTCAGCAAGATTAACAATCTTGACATGACATAAGACTTGACATGACATAACAAATTAATCTCTATAATTTGCTTATGAAACACCAAGTTGATTTTGTATTCAATACAATATAAACCAAACACATATTTTTTTCTCTTTAATCAGATCAGCATCAACGACATGATAATAGGAGTAGTTGCAACAGCAACAGTAAAAGTAGTAGCTTCAAACAATATGCACAGATTTAGGCATGTTCGCGGTGTTGTAGCGCATCCCCTTCCCGTTTCGCTCAGATGCTTTACCAACACAATCAGGGCCATGATGCCCACACCCATAAATCTCCACCCACATGTTGTCCCTCTCAAGCTTGTACTGGTAGGTTCCGCCATACGCCAAGCGAATCAAGGTCGCCTCATTTTCCACAGTAGCCAGATTAGCACACTTTGCGGCGGCGCTATTTCTGTGCATGTGAAGTATGTCATACGCACAGCTCACAACGTTTCTGAGACCGTCAATGTGCTCATCTCCAACCTTTTCAGCGACCCTATTCAAAAACGACTGCATATCTTCAACAAAAAGGTCAGAGGTAGCCAGGCTGTGTGCATTGCTAGAGAGAACCGTGTTGACGAGGTTGGCAATGGGAAGCGGGGAAGGGAGAGTGTGAACCCTAGACGGCAAAGGCAGCACCAAGATACTGGGACCATTGTATGGAATAGAGAGGTTGTTGTCGGCTTTGATAAATCGCGAAACGTCCATATCAGAACCCCAATCCAATATGCTAGTGTCTTTACCCCCAACATACCCGTCGTAAGAAACGTCCCACATGCGAAGAAGATTGCGCTCGTTAAAAACAATGGCTGAAGCGTGATACTTGTAGCTCATGCCCCAAACCCCGTGCTGACCATCATCAAAGCAGCTTAGCTCTGTTTGCCCCCAAAGAGTAGCACCTAAATCATCAATGCTTCCGCCTTTTCCCATAATTATGCCGAGCATATAATGCTCGATATTTGGACGCAGAAGCAGAACAGATCCGATTTCCTCTGGAATGCGCACTTGTGATAGCGGATCGTCCCTTGGACGCATCATGGCTATATTGTTTGCGCGAGTGATGAAGCGCCTGCATTGCTCCAGCAGCTTTGAATACGGAATGACAACAAAGGAGTCGCTACTTTCGTCGTAAAGTCGAACGTCGCCAACCGTGTCTCCATCACCACCACCTCCGCCACCATTATTATTACCATTATAGTTGCTGTTGCTGTTATTGTTTTCCAACTGAGCCCCATCACCACCTTCCCCAATATTTCCCCGTGGAAGGCCGCTGAGCTGAATTGCAGCCCCATCACCTCCCTGCTGTTGCTGTTGCCTTGAAGAATGGTGCCCGGATGAACAGTTTGGAATGACGCTAAACTCTGAGACCCTTACCCTCCTCCGCAATACATCTCGCGGAGCGCTGCCCTCTTCAATGGAAAACGCCCTAGAATGAATAATTCTAATGCCACGATAAGACTTGACGTCTGGACCTTCTTCAAGCCTCTTCTTCCCGTCGGGACCCTGTGTGAGGTACTGGGTCCTTTCTGGGTTCATTTGCATGGCAAACGTCAGACGAGAGTTGATGAGGAGAAAGTTTGGCTCAGCCGCGCCCCATCCTCTAAGTAACTGCTTGCCATCCTCAATCAAAATATCTAACCCATTCACATTTTTCTGAAGAAATCCAAATACGTTGACATAGTCGCGGATCTCATCCTCCAGACTGTGGGCATCACGGTAATACTTCTCCCTAACCTTGCGAAAGTAGCTTCCGCACTTGATAAGGGCCATGTGAACGTGCAAATCATTCGTCTTTTGGATGCTACCCACCACCTGCTGGACTTGGTGATAAAAGTTGGTCCTACCCTCTTCGGTCATCATGAAGTTATGCTCCATGGTCAGGGCCAAACCGTGCCGTGTAGCATATGCCTGAAATTCTTCCCTACCTTGCGTGAGTGTTCTAGCAGCAGACTCGTATGGGACCCTACTAGCCAACCCCTCGTCAAATGAAAATACACGCCACTTAATAACATTATCAGGCCTATCGTAGTGTGTATAAGGAAGGATGAGAGAGGTAAATGGACTTCCAGTAGAACTGGAAATAAGCCCATCGATTCTATCAGCGATGTAAATCTGACGACCTTGAAGCTCCATGGGAAGATTGTTCATGTGAAGCCTGCTGGTGCGGCGATTTCGGTCCTTGTCCAGGTTCATCTCCATAGCGGCAGGTCCCCAAATGGATGCAAAGTCTGCTGCTGTGGGCTGGTTGCTAGAGCTCATGGATGAAATGGTGTCAAACGCACTACCCCTAGGGTTGGCATGACCATCTAAAATGGCGCCAGGATTGGCCCCAGTGATTAAAGCAGTCATGGTGTTGCCAAATTCGTATGTGGCAGAACCAAACAATCACAAAATCAAAAAACAACCTAAATATATATACAGTTGGGATACCGTTTAGCGTGATATACAACGCCACCGCATTTGATTTAATCACACGCCACCACACAACCAAACCAACATTTTCGCATTATCATCTCATGGCGTTGTTGTTGACATTGTTATTGTTGTTTGAGCTATTATTGGACACCATAGGATTGCAAATGCCAATACCACTGCCGGAACTGCTACCGACGATGCAAACGCCATTATTATTGCCAAATTTTACAGACGAAGAAACAGCAACCATAGTATTATTAGCAGTAGATGATGCGGCCGCCTCAGGGAGAGAATATTCAAATGACATTCTAAGCGTGACAAACAAAGGCTTGTCAATATATCTCTGCACACCTTGTCTACGAGCCTCTGATATCATATCGCTATCATTGGTCTCACGGACTTCATCTGAAACAAGTGAATCCACAAGGTGTGGTCCAAGCTGAAGCCACCTTTGACCGTCAGGCTTGCTGATTCTTACAGTCAAACCCGCAAGATTGAACGTGGAAGGTGTATTTTGCAAAACATTTTCCCTCAACTGTTTAACGCAATATGTAAATGCCTCAATGTCAACCTGAAACCAGTCTCCACCTGTTACAAAGGATTCCTGTGAAATGTGCACCCCTAGCTCACCCTCATTTGCCTTGAGAAAGTGTATGGCAGGATGTTCTAAGTGCACGAAATAATAAGATGCACCGGGAAGCTTCATGACCCCCTCGTCGCATAGATTAGTGCTCGTATACGTAGGGTACTGCTTCATCCACGCCAAACCCAGCTCAGTATTACCAGACATATTAAAAATTTCTTGCGGTTCAGTTACCTTTCCTTCACCCGTCAGAAAAATAGAGGACCCATCCCCGTTTGAAGTAAACTCCTTTGACGGAAGACCATCGACCTGAATGGAAACTATCTCATCAATGTTTGTATTGCTTTCTAGAATAGTCACACTGCGAATCATAGCCCTGCTAATCTTTTCGTTTAGACTTGCATCTGAGGGATTCTGCCCCTCACATCCAAAGATAACGCCTGCTCTTTCAGGATTAATTCTCCACAGAGCACCGTGCATTCCCATATGCTCCCATGTGGCCCTGTTGCCGGTAATATGAACCAACACATTGCGTGTTATGCCTTTCTCTGATAAAGCACCTGACCCTCCTCCTCCTAGTTGATGACGATCTGCGTCAACATTCGCGGCCCAAATTCTGCTCATGTTATTATCCGCAGAAAATCAGAGATATGACAGGTATATTTTTACAAGGTCTATGGTCGTACTTATATATGCTCAGAATGCATGATACAACAACCCGAATTGCGCAGCACAAATAAATGTTCCCCGCAGACCATAATAATAATAGCAAATTGTGGGTGGACGCCGGTAGGGCGTTGTTAGATAGGCTGCTCACATCAGCAAGCTACAGCCTAGTTTCTCAAATTCAAGAATCAATTAATTCTCTGGAAAGTTATGCATCTAGAGATTTGTTCGCGCTGGCATCAGTGTGTGTGTTTTCAGCCACTGCTGTTGGTTTGAAAGGATCAGGTGGTCCTCAAGGGTTGAAGCGAGTTTGCTCCATGCTTGCAGCTCATGGCGTCACCTCCACTATTCCAATACCCCAAGAACAAAGCAGCAAGCTTGTACTACCAGGAATTATGCTTTACCTCTCAAGCATAGCCACCATTAATTGGATTATTTTGGCTTTAAATAGCAAAGCAAATGACAATGTTATGGAGACAATTAACGCCATAATTGATTACGTAGTACTATTTGCAGTGTCACGGGGACTTGCCAGATTCAAAGCCTCCTCAGAAATGCACACATTGGGCGTAATTTCACTAGTATTTCTTATTTTTCCCAAGCATCTATATTATGATACCCCACATCCCACCCCCCCAAAAACTGAAAGAAAAAACACGCTATGGACAGACCAAATACTACTTTTACTAGAATCATTAGCCATTCGAGGGGTGGTGATATGGATAACATCAAGTATCAAGCAGTTGACAGGGGTCTCAGGGGCCACATCCATCGTATTACTGAATTGGGCTATTTTAATCTGGAATCCCTTTTCAATTACCAGTAAACTTGCTCAGTGTCAGAATGTCCTGTCATTTATGAATGCAGAACAGACAGCGGATTTATTCCAAACATATTTGCATACCACAATCAGCGCCATATGTTTTCTAGTATTTTTATTTTTATTTATCCAATCAAGAGTGTGCCCCCATCCTGTATGCACAGCGTGCAGACTTGGAATCAGTATATCAATGACTTCTTGGCTTGAGATATTAATAGATAATGTTTTTAAGTGGATAGAGCGTTTGATGGTGTACACCATAGTCTTTATCATCTTAGAGTACTTGATAAATGAAGTCGAAAAGCGCGATAAAAATTCATTACCTCCTCCTCCTACAGAAAACATTATAATCACGTTAAACAATAATAATGAAAACAACAAGAGCAGTACACAAGAAGAGCAACAGGAAGAAAAACAAAATATAGGAATAGCCCACGCGCAATCAACATTAGGACTTCCTATGGTAATTGATTCCAGGGGAAACCACTAAAAATATTTTTTTTTCTTCACTGTACACAGCAAAAGTCTATCTAAGGATGCGCCCACCAACTCTTTTTTTTGTTCTCCACAGTAATCCCATCACCACTATTACATGATATCATCATATTCAAGAGACCCTAACAAGCTTTTTTACTCAAAAAGAAATTGCAATGGCGGCGGAGATAGCGAGCAGACGGCACCACCCACATTAAAAAAACAAAATCGATACAAAAACGTGATCTTAAAGATTGACCTATCCGAATTTCTCACAGTGGATACACCCGTCTACGAGGCCATAGTCGATTGGTATAATTTAAGCATAAAAGTTTTTGAGGATTCTGACGATTCTCTCAACAATGTTCCGTGCTTTGAAGGTTCATTTCAGATTCCATGTGACCCAAGGCCAGCTACAACGTACGTACGCGAGGCTTTTCAATTTTTGGCGAGGGGTCACTCAATACACCACCCACAATGCACATGTTTCATATCCTTGGATGATGATGATGATAGTAACAACAATAACATCAATAATAACGACAATGACAAGAACAGAGGGGGGGGCATTGTTGATGGATGTCTATATGACCGCTGGAGTAGGGCAACAGAGCTGGGTTTACTAGCTGAAAGCAGCGCCAATCCCTTACAGTCAAGTCAGTCAAACCACTATTATTTCCAGCCTTGTCAACTGGAAACCAATGGTTGCATGAAAAAAATAGATGAAATGGCAAAGGAATTGGGGGTCATGGATCTAAACGGCATAGTGAAAGTAAGCGAAAGGGTCCAAATGCCATTACTGAAAGTGCTCATCGAGCTGGCAGGTATGCAATTCACAGAACCTGGGTTTCTTTCATCTCCTTTATGCTGTGTACCATTAAGAATTCAGTCAGCGCAAGACATTTTAGCAGCAGCTAAGGCAATGTACCCAAAGCCCTACTTGCTTGATTGCAGAAATACTGCAAGCTGTGAGGCGCAAAGTTTGATCCAAGATTTGCAAATTTTGAAGCAGCGATATCTTGTTAGAGCTGTGGATGGAGTGCATCCCAACACATTCTCGGTATTCTATTTTAATACGGTGAAAGAAAAAAAGCTCATACTCCAACATATGATTGATAAATATATTCAAAACTTATGGCACAAAGAAGTACGGGAATCTTGCTTATTTTTAAATGGTCCGAGTCAACGAGAAGTAGAAAGAATGCTAATAGAAGAAAACCTAAAACCCACAGATGTACAAAACAGCCTCATGATGTCGTCTCATGATAATGATTTTCACGGGGTAAACTCAAAATCAATCAAAAGGCGAAAAACAAAGTCATACTCTTCTCAGAAGTCGATAACTAAAATGGTCGGTCATCTCAAGCACTTTGGCAGCAACAAAACTTCTACAAGTACCCCTGTTGTCACTCTCATACCACCACAACAACAACAAAGACAATAATAGCAACAACAACGACAACGGAAATAATAATTCCACACGTGCCTTCAAACTTAAGAATGAATTTAATTTTTACCATTGCCATTATTTTTTTTTCTTAAATTTCGTCTTCACATTCACACCGCCAGAATTTCCGCCGTTATCGCACGATGATAGCGACAAAGAATTACGTTGATTGAAAAATCTGTAAATTCCATCGAGATCCCAAAGACTTTTGCAAACGTGGTGAGGAATAACGTGTTTAGCGCATAGCGGATGCTGTATGATCGCCCTATGATGAATATCCAAAAGCGGAAGGGACTGCTGTATATTTTTTTGCTTGCAGATGATACAAATTTTCCAGTTTGGGTTTAGTTTACCTATTTTTCCGTTACCAACAGCTGCAAGAGTGGTATGGCTGCGAGGATTCTTGGCATATACTCCAATATTTTTCTTTTCTTTGACACCCCCTGAGCTACTACTGCCATCAGCTATAGTTGATGGTAAATCTAGTTTTCGTTTTAAACCTTTAGCGGTTGACACTGTAGCTTGCGAAGGTTTCTCTTTTTTCTTGTGAAATTGGAGATTTTGGCAACACTGAACGCCACACTCGGTGCTATACTCAAATCCAGAACCAGAATAGTATACAAACGAGCCACAACATGAACTGAGAATAACTCTTTCACTTGCAACTACCAACATCCTACCCAGCATATCAATAGTGAGAACTGTTCCAGGGCCACAGTGAATACATAGCAAGGCGTTTGTTCTACAATCATGCCTGAGGCGCATCCCATATGCACTTCCTTTTTTTATGGCACACTGAACGCAGATATACATGACCCTACATTTTGCTATGCAAGTTGTATCTCCTGAATATCTATTTCCAAGAGCGATGAGCTGTTTTTTGGCTATGCATTGAGGTAAAGAATGCACCTGAACTGTTTGCGTGATATACCAGGCTAACTCAATAAGATGACGGGGCAATTTCCCAGCGTGAACCATATCAAATACACTCTGATTGCAAGCAGTATGTATGTTTTCAAGAATAAATCCAATGTACGGAATAACAGCAGAGATCATCAGCCTCTTTGCGTGATCAACACTTTTGATTTGCTGTATGTTTCCTATAATGATTCCACGATACGCCCTTGTGCATCTTTCAAAGTACGAGTGTGCTATTTTCTCAAGAGGGGTCAAAATTCCAACCACAACGTCTGCAGAATCTCGTCGTTTACCATTAACTACCACTGTTTCCGCCGCACAGTACATAGTATTCAGCTCCCCACGAAATATATCGCATATGGTTGAGACCGAATTGCAAAAATGCTCAACTTTTTGTCCTGATTGATTCAGGGTATGACATATTCCAGGATGATAATCGTAGATGGTATTGCACAGGTGCTCCATGCAGCACAGTTTGATGATGTAAGGAATTTTTTGCATGCATCTGTGCAGTTTCTCAAACGTCAACACCAGCATAGATCTCAAAAGCCTCCATACACCTATCCTGGCCCCAAAAGCAATTACCTTTAAGCTGTTTGGATATAAACCAAGCAAAGTCCCCTGCATGCACCTCACCAGCGTCTGCATTGCAAAGCAGCTTTCTTCACGCCACTGAACCTCTCTCTGGGCTCGTTTAGTTCGCCGCCTCAAAGGAATACATTGCCTCAGTAAAAGTAATACTTGTTGAAGCCCCACCTCTGAATCCATAGTAGGGTCTAAAATACCCAGCGCATATGCACTTATGTCAGGAAGATTGTCATAATGAGCTATGCAATTTCTTGGCAATACCAAATGCGCTTGCGACGACGAAATGCATGCGATAAGATACCTGTCAATCTCACACTGTATGGTTTTGTCGCCAGCTCGCTGAAGCGCGTGCATTTGCATTAATTTGTTTTCTATTGAAAGGTCATGATGACAAAATATGGCGGTGGGCTCAGCATTATGTACAGGGTCACCATCATTATCTAGTAGTACTACACCATTTTCTTTTTTTTGTTTTTGTGCTCCTCCTCCACACCCCCTCTTGACGCCACTGAAAACAGGAGTATGTCTCCAGTGCGCAAACAGCGGCATCACCGACCACTGTCTGCACTGCAAGAAGGGGTGCTGTGAAAATGCACCCTGCTTTGTTTGAGTCTCTTAATTCCAGATGAAACATACACTGTATACCTGTTTCGCTGATGAGAAACAATGGGTAGCGGCATAATATGCACAGGCGCTGTTGGAGAAGCTATCAACATTGCATCCAGCGAATATTCTCCCGGCTCACTGTGAATATTTCCAAAACGTTGAATCGTGCCGGGAAACTCACATTTGTCAAATATAACGTCATAGTACAATTGCTGAGTAACTGATCTACAGCATAAGACGCAGAGATGGGGGGTCAAGGGGGCTTGTTCTCCTGGTAATAAGAATTCCACTCCCACAAATGGCTGCAGTCTGTCAATGAACATACACTCACATTGCTTACCCCGTGCACATTCGCGTTCAGTTGAACTTGTAGGCTCGTGCATGAATGCTTCTTCATAAGCTCTGGTAACATATGGAATAACAGATGTTTGCAAATTGCCCCGCAAGCTTCCTCCAAACATATCACTCAGCATCTTTTTGTATGGTAGCTTTGACAGCAAGCTTTCGGTATCAAGGTATGTTTCTTGTGACCGAATATTTGACAGCTTTATGCCGTCTTGAGGCTGGACTTCCTCACCCCCATCGGGTACAGATAAGTAACTTGCGTTTTGAAGATGTTTTATCACCAAGTTTTTAATCTGACCACCTCCTGGTAAGCCATTTTTGCCTGGCTGCTTCATCGCGGCAACGCCACCATCATTATCATCACAGCGCTCTGCTACACCACCACATCCAGCCAACCCCACATGATGATCAGAATTCGCCCCCAGCATGAAAAAACTCTCGTCAAGTTTTAAATTTGATTTTGGACCCAGGATATGTCCAGATATCACAGTTTGATAGCTTGACGTATCAGCGCTCTCTTCTGCTTTAGCTTTAGAAGCACTTTGATCAGCTATAGAGAATGATTTGGCTTCAAATGATGTTGATATTTCGGATTGCAATGATGTACCTTTCTCTTTTTGAACCTGGACACACAAGCTACCGCTATTAGCAGCGCATGCTACTTTGTTTTTCGCGGATTTGCCGCACTGTAATTTATTTTGAGAGCTGGTGGAAGAAAGTTCGCTCTTTGATTTTTCAGTGCTGATGGAGGAGTCCTTCTCCGTGCCATCACCAATAGTACCACTACGACAAGTACCAGCTACAGAAGAAGAAGAAGCCCCACTACTATTTGGCCTTCTATTGACGCTCCAATCACATGGAAGCTCGAATTTAAACATTCAACCTCCACTTCACAACAACCCAATACACATATATCCTCCATCCATTATCACTCAATGCAGCAATTTTTTTTTTAATTTGTCACACACACTCCATATGCATTCACGTTTGGTATTCACGTCTGGTTGATATTGCACAAAACCAAACCTGGACACGCATGTGCACTGTTTCATAGAGTCAAATTTATTTAAATAAGATTTAGCAATATTACTATTAACAGTTTAGAGTACAACAACCACCGGACGCATATATGGGAAATCGACAGAGTAATGCTATCATAGGGGAGGGTAGAAGTAGCAGCAACCAAAATCAATCTAATCAGCAAAGTTTTTCTGGTAATGCCTGCAGTAATATAGACTATTATCCTATTAGACTCTTACCAGAACAGAGCGTATTTTTATTTGGTTTCTTAGAAGCCAAAACCACCCTTACGTGGAGAGATGTTGCCACCAAACCAAACATAAATTTAAGCGCGTGTGTTTCATGCGGAGTGGACACCATGAAATTGTACAGAATGCAGCCCGATATTCGGGAGTGGATTCAACACGGAAAGGTAAGCATAAAGGACTATGCTCATATGCAGCAGTGGAAGCCAAATCCATTCACGGACTTGAGGTGTAGTATTGGAGATCTAGTTGTGTACAGAAAATACATCCAACCCACTATGATTGCAAATTGTGGAATCACATTTAATATACTGAGAGAACGGTATGGACTCACAAAAGAGCTCATGGTATTGCTTAGATATTCAATACAGGACTGGATTGACCTGCAAATACCAGAGGATTTCATAAGAGAACTTGCTGACGATTATTGGGCCCAAATATTCGGAGAGGCGTCAAGATCAGATCTCATTGAACTGACCAAGCGTAAAACGTTAATTAAAGAGTAGCAATCACGCGCGCACATCCACGGATCTTTACTACTCTTCCTTTTTTTACAGCTTTGTCCGTCTACTTTTTCTTGTACATCCAGGGAGCAATGGTCTCCAAAACAATACAAACAGATGACCCCACCAAAAATGCGACATTTACCAGCAACACAGAAGGCATTGAGAGACCAATCCAAGTAGGAGACGTTGAATCAGAGATGATGAAGTTACTTGAAAGGTCGCTGAGCTGCCGTAGGGTAGAGTCATACAAAAATGCAGACCACCCCGCTTGGCCCACAAGAGCCATGATCCAGGCAAACTGAATGCTATTGCACGCTGCGGTAATAAAAAACAAAGCAGGCCTAATCATAGTTTTCCAGCTCGTCATGATAGACGAAGAGGACGCTTGAATTACAGGAGTGTGGTTGATAGCAATTGCGCAGATAATAGACCCAGACATTGGGAGCCAAGCGCCCACGGAAAGAAAAATCAGAATTGAAGGAAGCAGCACAAAAATGCATAGAACCAGAACCTGACTATTTTCAACGAGAGTGTCAAAGTGAATCGCCGAAAAGTACCATACTATGAGCAGGGGTGTGATCATAATAGCAAATTTGAAAAAAACTGCCCCTGATTCTGAAGAATCTCGCCAGGATTGAGCGTCATCTTCAGTGGAAGTGTGCCACTGCTCCCAGGTGGAAAAAAATGCAGGCGGGTCCCCATGATAATGCCAAAGAAACCTAAGCTGAACATTAGCTCCTGCAGTGACAAGGAGAGTATCCAACCCAATTTTCCCCGTAGACGGATCAACGTCTGATGAACGTACAGGCAATCTGAAAATCAAACTTCCACCTCCATCAGCACACTTTGCAGCTATCCTATTTGCATAATCCTGGGGACTAAAAGTGTGCTGAAAGTGAAGACACCAAGCAGGATCAGAAAATATCCCACAATAAGAAAACATAGGATCCTTATTTCTGGAAGTAGGGGTTGCAGAAGATGCAGGGTAATCCAGCCCATGATCGACGTTGCTTTCGCCGTCCAAAACAATACGATATACCTCCAAATCAGAGCATCTTGTTCCAGGTACAGGGGTCACCATCACATCAGTCATGTAAAACTGAGAAGGCATGGGCACAAACCTATGATCGCCAAACAAAACAGCGTCGGGAGACTTAAACACGGCTAGTTTTGATGCATAACACGCGTATTTGGGCGACAGTGGGACAATAGTGTTGTTGTTCAAATTAGCTGAACCTAGGGATCCGGGAATATCAGGGTAGCATCTCAGCGCTGACTTTCCAACCCCAGCCCCAGGAATAGATCCATTCAGTCTAACAGCATTGTCCTGCCAAATCTTTGGCCAAGTAAATGTATTATCTCTCATAGTCTTGGACGTATCACTCGTGACATCTACGTCAGGGAGTGGGTTATTATTTGAATCAGTAAACGAATAGTTGAGAAGACGACTGTCATGAATCCACGTAGTCATGTGGGGCTGAAGCCCAGTTTCGTGCACAGTAAATCTCATGAACAGGATTGTCATGTAAATCCCAACAAGTGTACCCAAAATGTAACATTTAGGAGTTGCCTTGCCCTGCAGTAAAAAGATTCCAGAGCCTCGGACGCCAAAGTTGATATCTTCCCTGGTACTCATAAAATAAGAAACAAGTCCTTCCAAAGCTAAGGCGCTTGAAAACGTAATGGTCATAATAGATGGCCATAAAATTACTTGCAGCAAAATGCATACGAAGAAAGTAAGCTTCACAGCTATGTTTATCAAAAATCCCATATCAATCTTCCACAGTTCAAAAAAAAGGTAAATCGGCGAAAACGAAAAGAAGAGTACGCGTTTATTCTAGCCGAGTTGTATAAAATGAAATGCGGAACCCGCTCTATAAATATAGTACAGCCTCTCTGAGGAGGGCGCGTGACACACATGTATACCCTTAATCTAAATTTAAAGCAACTGATAATTTTAGTCAAAATCAGTTGCTATGCAAATATTATGACTAATTTGGCAGCCATTTCTGAAGGTATAAGGATTCCTCTTTCTTATGGTGAAGCCGCCGGCGGTGTATCCACATACATGCATTCAACTCGTGCACACCCTGAAACCACCAGCATTCCTATACAATGGGATGACCCAGAATGGGTAAACATGATACACTCCTCGGATATAATTGAGGTAAGCTCTAGGGGCATAAGAAGTATAGTAAATCCTAAAATGTTCTCATGGTGGGTTTCAGGGAGGCAACGTCAAGCCCCAGTTTCCAGGGATGCATGCACAGCGCATGCACGGGCTTTCTGCTGGATAGGAAACGAAGGAGGGTTGCTTCCATCAGCGTCGGATTTATCTCCCAAAATCTACATCACAGGTTCAATACATCAACAGTTTTCAAGCGGCACATTGGCCACGTTTTCAAAGCAGTCCAAAGATGCGTGTGGAGATCGCTGGCAAGGAAACGGTGGAAGAGGAGGTGGTAGGATTATAACACTCAATCAATCAGTCTACGTGATTTCATCGTGTGATATTTTAAACGGACACCTCGTAATAATGTATGAGCCAGCGTTGGGCGAAATTGTCGTTTTCTCACAAACTTTTGGGCCTATGGCTTACTCAATTATTATTTTCAGCGCACTGGCTTGCCTATATGGAGCATCTGGAGAAATATTTCAAACGTTTCCAAATTCGCGAGGGGTATCAAGTTTAATCATATTTAGCCTCACATTTTGCACCACGTTATCTTGCAGCTTATCAGCACTGTGGCATGGAATCCCATTTGTCACCATCGGAGATGAGTCGGCGTTTTGGGCTTCAGTGTTTTTCGGGACTGTTTATGCGCTGGTGGGTTTGTTCTGCGAAGATTCAGAGGCCAAAGCTAAGGACTCGTGTTTGTATGCGCTTGCCACGGTTTCCATAGCCTTATACAGAACACCCGAAACACCATATGCAGGAATACTAATATCAATACTAGGTGTCAAGCAGTGGACTAAAGCCATATCCACATGCAGGGGCCAGAAGGTGTATCATCACAACAACAACAACAACAACAACAACAATCCTTCCAAATTGTTATGGAACAGATTGGACTTATTGGCAACAACATTATATCTATGCCTTCTTATAGAAGTTGGACTAGTTCCACAGTTTTCAGAACAGGAAGATTGGCCTGTGTATGCTGCCATAGGAATGCACACATCATTTACTGCAGCATGGTATCAGCTATCATCATTATCATAGACTTAGGACACATATGCCGCGCGCAAGATCGACTACTTATTAAGATATATATATATAAAACCAGCCACAAACAAAAAAATGCACGTTATTTATACAGTATATGTTTTGATTTGTGTGTCACAAACGGCCTTGTTTTTGCTTATTATAAACCAGGGTATTCACTTTGTTGGCGTAGATTTGAATGATGCGGGACCGCCCATACCATTTCCATTCAAAATTGTTTCTCAACCTAACAACCTTAATATATCAAATAATTCTATTTACCAATATTATTTGAGGACTGTGTTGAATGACAACAACAACTCCAAACAAAATAAACTGGACTACACGGTTTACCCCACCATTGTATTAATATCGGAAAACATTTATTTAGATAAAGAAGCGTGCATATGCAGCATACTCGCGGTATTATTTGCCGTTCTTTACATACATCTTCACAAACTGGACCAACAAAGCTCATTCTTGGAAACAAATGCCGACAATGAATATGTCTATGACGCTGTAAATGAACACAGACTTAAAGTGCTGGAAATGGTAAGATTCGTTTTCTGGATTTTCGTCTTTATGCAATATTTAATAGTCTTCTCATCCACCAGCTTGCCCATAAACACAGAGGAAAGGAATTTGTACGTTTTATTGAAGGTGATGATAGTCTGGTTTTTATGTAAGACTGGCAAGGAAAAAAAAACTGGAATAGTATTTTTAATGATAATAGCAGCATACCTTTATATGCTGTGGATATTTGCAATAAGCCTGAGCAGACGAGACATAAGCTACCAAAAAAGTCTTATTCTTTTTACACTTGAAACCATACTGGACGCTATACTAATTCTTGGTCATCACTGGGACAAACAAGCACCAATACTCACTGTTTTAAATTGTAGATTATTTTACACGGCGGGGGCATCCACACTGAGTCTTTTTGTTCCTGTGATAATACAATAAAATCACATCAAGCGGCATGGCAAGCACATAGTTCATCACACGCGAGCCGTGTTGCTACTATCACCTGCCTCAGATACTCCGCTGTCATCATTGTCATCTAAGTCGCCGTCGCGACTATCGCCACTGGAATCAAAATGATAGGGGGTGTAAAATGACGAGTTTTTCCATGTTTCAGCCAGCATGGTCATAATGCAAGAGGGAACAACTATCACCAAAGAGGCAATATTCCAAGGCCCACCTCCATTCAGCAAAAAATGCTTAACTGTCAGGACCAAAATATAACTTGAGAGTGCGCTTTGCGCATTGAATTCTCCCCGCACTGCAGACCCTATGACAGTCACCATTGCAACCCACAGCATCAATGGGGCCAGCAAAATTGAAAGAACAGAGAGAGCATCACCCTTCTCAACGAGTGTATCAAGTCCTCCCCCAGCATTAACAAGGTTCTTTAACCCATCAATTTGCGTAGAATTGGCCCATGAAAATAAAGAGACGTAGATTTCCGACTGCTGTTGTTGGCTACCATTATTATGATTAATATTGTAGCCATCGTTTTGTTGGGTATAGCCGAAGGATTTTGAGATCTTGAATATTATGCTGCTATTACCATTGATTCCACCCTCAAATACTTTTTCCAGTTCGAGATAAAAAGATCGCTGTTGGTTGATAGGAAAGTAAAAACACAAAAATGCAGCAGACATCACCGCAAGAGACGGCATGGCAAACATCAAAATCTTTTGGGGTGTTAAATTCATGACTCTTACGTGGGCGCTACATTTGCAAAGAAAGATTGAGCTCATGACCGGCAGCACCACCGCCATCCACATGTTTTCCAAAAACATCCACCCCCACGCGTGAGGATCATTGACTATACTTGAAATAACTACCAGGCCAACACTCATGCCCACCCCCCAAGAAGCTATGTATTGCAGTGGAAACGTTTCAGTATCATCGCGAAAAAAGAAAGAAATTGAAATGACAGAACTTAAAAGAACTGACGCTTCAGACAATAAAGATAATCCATTGATTGAAAATCCCAAAACAAAGAGCCCAATACCGGCTGCATACACGTAATACCACAATGTCCAAGGTGTGACTATTAGCTTCACTGCAGTCTTATTTCGCCTTTCGTTTTTACAAGATTCAGAGTCGTGCTTATTATTACCACCATCACATTGGTTGTTTACCCTCACTTCTATATTTTCAGTAAGTAAAACGGACGATTTTAATGTATACCAATCTGTCTGAGGTATAAGCAATATAGAACAAAACATATTTCTCTCCCTGTGTTTTTTTACGTCGCGCTTTGATTCATCATTTTCAGCCCCACCATTACTATCATGGACGGTAGGTTTTCTACCATATCGCCGCATTTTCCAAACAAATCGTAAAAGTTCCACAACCCCCACGTCAAATGTGATAGCTAGCCAACAACAAGACGAAAGCGCCATAATGTCGGCCATAGTCCAGCCCATTTCATTTCCATGAATATCACTTATCTGCTGCTTTTGTTGTCTGTGTGGCCGCCTTATAAAATAAAACACAACATGAACGCACGAAAATACAGCTGTTCGAAACAAAAATAGACCCAATACCTTGTTGAATGTCCTGCGACCAGTCGCAGTCATCATCTGCAATTCCGCACATTCTTCCTTCCATCTGAAATACGCGGCAGTATCATCTAAGAATTAAGGCTCACACGCCCAAATACCTACTTTTGTTTACAATGTCCTTCACCATTTTAGCAGAGCAGGCATTTGAGTTTTCGGGAACCATTCGACTAGGAACTACTTGAAGAATGGGAGAGTGACTCGATAGTAGCCTATAAAGTTTCGATGGAGTGGTGAGCGCGGGGTTTAATCCAACGTTGCCGTATATTCCTCCATATTGCAGGGCGTTGGCCACATGTTTTGAGCAAAAGGTTGCCTCTGTGTTCATTACTTGAAATGGAAGATAAGCAGCATACATAGATTTGATACAAAATGGGACCTTGGACTCCGTTTGCTGTCTACAATATGACCTTATCTTATGCATCTGACCCATATTAACCTCAATCCCCAACGAAACATACCCGTCGCGTCTATAAGACTTTTGTTTGAAAAATACAGTCTCACCCTGATAAATGGACGACCCCCAAACCTCCTTTTCCCATAATTCTTCCCCCACCCGCTCCGAAAAAGCCATTTCAACATGACAGAAAGGACCATCAAAAAATGAAACAAGCCTATTTTGAAAAGGGTCACTGGCAGTAGGTTTGTAAAATAAAAGGTGTATCTGAGATTTATCCGTCGGAAAAACTTTCAAATTCATAGTTTACGTGCTGCAGAAGTATATCAAAACAAACTCAAATATAAGCGCAACGTAAATAGTTTCAGAGACTTTGTATTTTATACGTGATAGATAGACTAAAAGGAGGGGCATTCATCTGCACCATATGAGAGCCAAATACTCAAAATTACGAATGTCAAAATAATGAGACCGCTATGAACTAAAAACAATACCATACTACCCAAAGCCTCCCTTTTACCATTTCCGCTACCACCACCATACGTTTCAGAAGGGTGAAAATGAGCATCATTGGTGCCACGTTGTTCCCCATCATCGTCACTGCTATTGTTGTGATTATTATTATTAGTGGGATAGTTTGAATCCCAAGATTCTGTTTTGCCTTCTTCATAGATTTCACTGACGCCATCTTTTGTAAAACCTTTTTTGTTACTGCTAGCAGCAGGGACGGCAGACATTCCACACACACACACACACACCACCCAACCCCACCATATATATATTTTATTAGTTGTTTCGGTAAAAGGGTATTGATGTCTAAAATCGCAAAATGGGCCACACCCCATATTACTTTGCCGATGATTGTGGAGCTTTATCGCTGTCGACCACAAGCTTAACATTTGGACCAATATGAATATAGCTCTTCAAAGTTTCAAATATAGAGCTGAATCCATAGTAAATGTCATCATAAGACCTCCCACCAGTGCAAACGATTCGACCTGATGTAAAAATTAGAAGCACTATTGGAGATTGAGGTGGGCGAAGTACCAGGCCTGGAAAAATAGTTCTTTGATATGTTGAGCACTCACAAAACGCAGAATATAGTCTTAATAGATCTATTGTACTTCCTTTAGGAAGCTCCACATGAGCGACAATGTTCTGAATCACACATGTCTTGACCTCAAACCAATCTCTTGGACTTGCTTCTCTAAGAATTTTTGTGACCTCGTGGGATGCAACGACACAAGCGCTAAAGGATGTAGACCCAGTTATCACCAATTTTCCAGAACCAAATAAAAGACACGTGCAATGTGGGTTTGCCAGTCTGATAGTAATTGCTGCAAATCTCTTCCTGTCATATGTGGTAAACGGAAACACGTCGGCCAGTCTTTGCAGATTAATGCAGGTCTGGGACGTCAAAATTTGCGACGTGGAGACAATATTATGACACTGCGGAATAGGCGACCAATCCACAGTATGACTCACTCCAGGGAGAGAAGACGCATCAGTCACTGTTGCAGTATCAGAAGCACATTCCACAAGTGACACGTA
>Ga0114981_10000875_pt1 | contig 19867 bp, 14 predicted proteins | sample S_140806_MF_Meta_FD_87028 | JGI IMG/M metagenome (GOLD analysis project Ga0114981, IMG submission 87028) | Freshwater microbial communities from Lake Simoncouche, Canada to study carbon cycling - S_140806_MF_MetaG | ecosystem: Environmental > Aquatic > Freshwater > Lake | place: Lake...
GAGGCACGTTATTTTAATGCCGGATCTGAAAATCAATGTATTGAAATAGAAGGTGTAAAATTTGCAGTAACCATTTGCGAAGATATCTGGAATATTCAAAATTATAAATACAACACACAGCCTCTGGATGAATTGGTAAAAGAAAAACCGGACTATATTATAAATTTAAGTGCCTCCCCTTTTGATTTTAATCAAGCAGACAAAAGAAATCAAACACTTTTAGCTAATACGAAAAAGTATGATTTACCTATACTTTATTGTAATGCTGTTGGTGCACAAACCGATCTTATTTTTGATGGGGGTTCTTTATTTATGAATGCATCTGGGGAGTTAATTTCCCAAGCAAATTACTTTGAAGAAGCTTATTTATTAATTGATACGGAAACAACTTATGAAAAAAATCAAACCAAACAAACCGCTGCCAATACTATTGCATCTATTCATCAAGCATTAATTCTTGGCATTAGAGATTATTTTAATAAAATGGGTTTTAAAAATGCCCTTATCGCTTCATCTGGTGGCATAGACAGCGCCGTAGTGGTGGCGTTAGCTTGTGCTGCTCTTGGATCAGACAAGGTTCATACACTATTATTACCCTCCCCTTTCTCCTCTTCTCATTCTGTTACGGATGCTATTGCATTAGCAAAGAACCTAAATTGCAGTCACGATATCATTGCTATCGACTCCATTTATGATTCATTCGAAACTACTTTAGCCAGCGCTTTCGAAGGATTACCCTTTTCTGTAGCAGAGGAAAATTTACAATCCAGAATTAGGGGCAGCCTGGTTATGGCTTATGCTAATAAGTTTAATAAAATAGTACTAAATACGTCAAACAAAAGTGAATTGGCTACCGGTTATGGCACCCTTTATGGCGATATGATTGGCGGATTAAGTATCCTTGGCGATTTATATAAAACGCAGGTTTATGCATTGGCTAAGTTTATAAATGCAGCCTCAGCAATCATTCCTATTTCCATCATTGAAAAAGCGCCTTCTGCAGAATTGCGACCAAACCAAAAAGACAGTGATTCGCTACCTGATTACGATATACTTGATGCCATTTTATATCAACTCATAGAAGAACAAAAAAGTATTGAACACGTAATTGAAAATGGCTTTGATGAAACGCTTGTGAAAAAAGCTGCACTATTACTCACGCAAAACGAATACAAACGCAATCAATTTTGTCCTATTTTAAGGATTTCTAGTAAGAGTTTTGGATCTGGCAGAAGAATACCTATTGTAGCACAACTTTATTAAAATACAATGCCCATAAAAAAAGTCTCGCAATTGCGAGACTTTTTTATTATGGATTGAAATCCAATTATTTTTGAACTTGTTTCTTTTCTTTGATACGAGCAGATTTACCAAAACGCTCACGTAAATAGAATAATTTAGCACGACGAACACGACCCGTTTTGTTTAAAATAATAGAGTCAATGTTTGGTGAAAACAAAGGGAACACACGCTCAACACCAATACCATCAGAAATTTTTCTAACGGTAAAAGTAGCTGTAAAACCAGTACCTTGACGTTTTAAAACATCTCCTTTAAAAGATTGGATACGCTCTTTCGCACCTTCAATAATTTTATAGTTTACAGTTACGTTATCGCCTGCTTTGAAAGTAGGGATTTCTTTGTTTACTGTTAATTGTTCGTGGATATATTTTACTGCTTCCATTTGTTATAGTTGATTTTCGGACTGCAAAGGTATCATTTATTTTAAAAAATACAAAAAAATACTAGTTTTTTATTGAATTTATTCATTTAGCAAGTCGGGACGGCGTTCTTGGGTGCGCTCAAGCGCATTTTGCGACCGCCATTGTTCAATTTTCTTATGATCACCATTCAATAATACATCCGGTACTTCTAGGCCCTGAAACACTTTTGGTCGGGTATAAACGGCTGGAGCCAACAAATTATCTTGAAAAGAATCTGTCAAAGCAGAGGTTTCATCATTTAAAACCCCTGGAATCAGTCTACCAATAGCATCTACAACTACTGTTGCTGCTAATTCTCCCCCACTCAACACATAATCACCAATTGAAATTTCATGTGTAACATATAAACTCCGAATACGCTCATCGATGCCTTTATAATGACCACAAATTATTAATAGATTCTTCTTTAAAGACAAGGTATTGGCCATTTTCTGATTAAAGGTTGGCCCATCTGGAGTCATATAAATAATGGCATCAAAGGTTTTTTGCTCTTTTAAATGCTCAATAGCATTTGCTAGAGGCTCCGGCATCAATACCATTCCGGCTCCGCCTCCAAATTGATAATCATCAACTTGCGCGTGGCGATAGGTAGTATAATCTCTTAAATTATGGCAAGCAACCGTAAGCAAACCCTTTTCCTGAGCTCGTTTCATGATAGAATGCGCAAAGGCACTTTGCATTAATTCAGGAACAACGGAAATAATATCTATATGCACGGTATTTAATTTTGAGTATAAATTTCAATTAATCCATCTGGCAAAGCCATTCGAATAAATTTGTTTTTTATGTTTAAGTCTTTAATCCAATCATCTACCAAGGGTATCAATACTTCCTGTTCATTAATAGTTAATTTAGCCAACCATTGAGGACCCATTTTTATAACATCTTCAATAGTGCCAATGCCACCTTTGTTGGTGTCTACAATAGAAAAGCCAATCCATGCTAAGGGTGAATCAGATGCTTCTTTTTGAATAATATTATCTTCAACATAAACCGCTTTGCCTACCATTTTCTTAGCGTCTTCTAAAGCGTTTATGTCTTCAATTTGAATATGATAAGTAGTAGCGCTAATGCGCTGTACTTGATGCACAAAAAAAGGCACCAAACTACCCTTTATTAACTCTACCATAATAGGCATATTTTTTTGAAGCCAATCTGCTTGAGCAACAGTATGTTCAAAAATAATTTTACCCTGCAATCCATTTGTGGCAACCAATTTTCCAACTCGTAACATAAGGGTAAAGGTACACAAATTCAATTTCTTTTTATTTTTAAAATCATTCTAAATAATTACCTAAAATTGAAACATACAAGTATATTTGTTGGTAACCAATTTGATATTAAAACAATTGCCATGGAGAGATTTACAGGAATAATAGGTATCGTACTAATATTATCATTAGCATTTCTTGCTTCCAACAATAAAAAGAAAATCAATCTTCGATTGGTATTTAGTGGCTTAGGACTTCAAATGCTCATTGCCCTATTAATTTTGAAAGTGCCTACTGTGCAAACCTTTTTTGAAAAGCTTGGAAAAGGTATGCAGAAAATTGAAGGCTTTGCTAAAGAAGGTGCCAATTTTGTTTATGGCGGTATCGCTAGCACTAAATTCGATGGCACGGTTGGCAATTATAATACGCCCAACACCTTTGTTTTTGCATTTAATGTTACCGCTACCATTATTTTAGTTTGTGTTATTGTAGCGATATTTTATCATGTAGGCATTATGCAACGTATCGTTTCTATAATTGCTAAAGCCATGAATTTTATTATGCGCGTGAGTGGTGCTGAAGCATTGAGCAATGTAGCCAGTGCATTCGTTGGGCAAGTAGAGGCGCAAGTAATGATTAGACCGTATATACCAACCATGACTAAAAGTGAATTGCTGGCTTCTATGAGTGGCAGCTTGGCTTGTATAGCTGGGGGTATATTAATTGTTTATGCAAATATGGGTGCACAAGCAGGTATGGATTTAGCCCCAAAGTTAATTATGGCTAGCTTGATGGCAGCTCCTGGCGCCTTAGTTATTTCTAAAATCGTATTTCCAGAAACCGAACAATCACAAACTATGGGCGAGGTGAAATTGGAAGTTAAAAGTCCCTATACCAATCTTATAGATGCTATTTCTCATGGTGCATCCGATGGCTTTAAAATATCTATGAATGTAATAGCAATGCTTATTGGATTTATTGCCTTGATTGCTTTTATCGATTGGAGCTTATTACATATCGTACACCTTTTCAATCCTAATTTTGATCTTTCGTTAAACTGGATTTTTGGAAAACTCTTTTATCCTTTTGCTTGGGCTATGGGTGTTCCATCTGTTGATGTAAATAGTGTGGCTACGCTACTCGGACAAAAACTAACGATTAATGAGTTTGTAGCTTTTAGCAAATTGACAAGTCATCAAATTCCAATCGTAACCGAAAAAGGACTTTTAATTGTGAGCATTGCTATATGTGGCTTTGCCAACTTTAGTAGTGTAGGTATGCAAATTGGCGGCATTAGTGCTTTAGCGCCTGAGCGAAGAGCCGACCTAGCGAAACTAGGCTTAAAAGCTTTGTTTTGTGGCACCTTAGCTTCTTACCTTTCTGCAACTATTGCCGGCATTCTTATGTAAGTATTCCTGTATTCAACTATTTTAAAACCCACCCTGTAGGTGGGTTTTTTATTATAAAATGATAGAAATTAACTTTGTTAATAATCAATTCATAAAAGAATAAACTACATTTGATAATGCAAAGTTATGGACATGAAAAAGAAACCAATAAGTAAAACTAAAAAACTCTTACAGTTTATAGGTCCCGGGTTAGTTACCGGAGCCAGCGACGATGACCCGTCTGGTATTGCTACCTATTCGCAAGCAGGAGCTGCCTATGGCCTTTCTACCTTATGGACATCTATAGTAGCATTTCCTTTAATGGCTGGCATTCAGCAAATGTGTGCTAAAATTGGTATCGTAACTAATAATGGCTTAACGGGCACTTTAAAAAAATACTATCCAAAGTATATTCTCTATATCATGCTTTTATTTAGCTTTCCGGCTATTATCATGAATATTGGAGCCGATATTGCCGGCATGGGAGCAGTTGGCAATTTGCTTTTCCCTGCCATAGACGCCAATTATTTTAGTATCTTTTTTACGCTCTTGATGATGGGATTAATCATTTATTTGCCCTATCAAAAAATGGCATCGATATTAAAATATTTATGCATTGTAATGCTCGTTTATTTTATAGTACCCTTTTTATATCATCAAGATTTTAAGGCTATTTTCAAAGCAACCTTCATACCCAAAATTGAATTTAATAAATATTTTATAGGCATCTTAGTGGGCATTCTAGGCACGACCATCTCACCCTATTTGTTTTTTTGGCAAGCATCTGTTGAAGTGGAAGAACGAAAAAATAATTTAAAGCTAGTTGTCAATAAGAAGATTGTACAAGCTATGGAGAAAGATGTAGATTTTGGCATGGGCTTTTCTGGCTTAGTCATGTATTTTATCATTCTTACTACCGGCACCGTTTTGTACAATAACGGCATGCATGAAATCAATACCGTGCAAGATGCAGCAAACGCATTAAAACCACTTGCCGGCAATTTGGCCTATCTCCTTTTTTCCATTGGCGTTATTGGCACCGGTTTGATAGCCATACCCGTTTTATGCGGTTCTCTTTCCTATATATTCACCGAAACTTTTGGTTGGAACCAAGGACTAGATAAAAAATTTCATGAAGCAAAGGCATTCTACATTATCATTGCCATTTCTTTACTGTTGGGTTTATCTATGAATTATATAGGCTTATCTCCAATTAAAGCACTGCTTTATACGGCTATACTTTATGGCTTAACGGCACCTGTTTTAATAGCTATCATATTACATATTTCAAATAACAAAAAAATCATGGGTAATTATGTCAATTCTCTAAAATTAAATATTCTAGGAATTCTTGCCTTTATCATTATGTCGCTTGCGGCAATTGCCTTAATCTATCTTCAATTCTAAAAAAAATCCCAACTAAAGCGTTGGGATCATAAAACAAATTGTATTTTGTATTGTATGTTTATTTCTTCATGCTATTTTTAGCTTCTATGCTTAAGGTAGCATGCGGCACTGCTCTTAATCTTGCTTTATCGATTAATAGACCCGTAACACGGCAAATTCCATAAGTTTTATTTTCTATGCGAATAAGTGCTTTTTCTAAATTGGAAATAAATTGTATTTGACGGCTTGCCATTTGTGATAAATTTTCGCGCTCCATTGCATTACTTCCATCATCTACCGACATTCTATTTTCTGTATCTTCGGTACCGCTTTCATCTTTACGCGTAATTAAACCATTTAAAAAAGTCAATTCTTTTCTAGATAATTCAAGACGATTCAAAATCAACTCTTTAAACTCAGCTAATTCTTCATCGCTATATTTAAAGGTTTGCTTTGGCTCTTCTGCTGGCATATCTAAAATAGACCGTGTGAATTCTTCTTTTACTGTTTTAGATACTTTTTCTACTTCCGCTTTTGTTTCTTTTTGTTTTCTATAAGCTACAATTACACTTGGCTTGTCTTCCATCTTTAAACGAACCGTTGGAGTTGGCGCTGGCTTAGGTAATGGAGCCGCAGATGCTTTTTTTATAGGCAATTTAGCTTTTTCAGCTGCTGTTAATATTTTCGCTGGAGGTGCTGTAGGTTTTAATGGTTTTTTAGACCCCTTTACTTTTGCAGTTTCTTTTACTTTTGCTACAGGTTTTACTGCTGGTTTTGCTACTTTAGGCGCTACCTTTGCCGGAGCTTTTACCACTTTTTTAGGCGCTACCTTTTTAGCCACCTTAACAGGTGCTTTTGCTACCTTTTTAGGAGCAACTTTTTTAACAGGAGCTTTCACGACTTTTTTAGGAGCAGCTTTCTTTACCACCTTTTTAACTGGTGCCTTTACTACCTTTTTAGGAGCAGCTTTCTTTACCACCTTTTTAACTGGTGCCTTTACTACCTTTTTAGGAGCTACTTTCTTAACCACCTTAACGGGTGCTTTAACTACTTTTTTAGGCGCTGCCTTTTTAACTACCTTTTTTAAAGGTGCTTTAACAACTTTCTTAGGAGCAGCCTTTTTAACTACCTTTTTTAAAGGTGCTTTTTTAGTCGCTTTTGGTGCAACTTTAGCATTTGATTTTTTACTCACAGGTTTGCTATTTTTTTTAACGACCACCTTTTTCGATGGACTTACTTTTTTCTTATTTACTACAACTGATGATGAAGATTTAGTAGCCTTTTTAACAGCTACTTTTTTTGCAACTACTTTTTTCGCAGGTTTCTTACTTGCCTTAGCATTTACAGATTTCTTTTTAACTGCAACTTTTTTAGCAGTCTTTTTAATTTGTTTAGCCATTGATTGGTTAATTTTTAGAAATTAATACAGTATACGTAATTTCATTCACCTCTATAGCAATTCCTTCTTGTAAGTCAGTTACAGTCTCAATATCATCAGATAGAATTTCGGCGCAAATATAATCATTAAATTGGTTTATTGCAGCATTTATTTTTTCATCCGTCTTTATCTTAACGTTAATTCTATCCGTTAATTCAAAGTTACTATCTTTTCTAATTTTCTGAATTCGATTCACTAATTCGCGAGCAATACCCTCTCTTTCTAAATCTGGGGTAATGGTAAGATCTAAAGCAGCAGTTAAAGTACCCTTACTTGCCACAGACCAACCAGGTATATCATCAATTATCAATTCAACATCACTTAAAGATATATCAATTAATTGATTATCTAATATTATTTGAATTGAAGCATTACGTTCCAACTCTAAAATTTGCTCTTGACTAAATGAAGTGATTAATGCCGCAACCGCTTTCATTTGAGAGCCTAATTTTGCACCTAATGACTTAAAGTTTGGCTTTAATTTCTTTTTTATAAACCCTTCATTATCAATTATATACTCTATTTCTTTAATATTCACTTCATTGATAATAATAGGAGCTACTAACTCTAATTGCTGTTGCATATTTGCATTTAGAATTGGTATCAAAATTTTCTGCAAGGGTTGTCGAACTTTTATAGCAATCTTCTTTCTTATAGATAAAACTAGGGAAGAAATTTCTTGTGCCATTAGCATTCGTTCCTCTAAAGCAGTATCAATTATTTGAACTTTAGCGGAAGGATAGTTGGCCAAATGAACCGAACCATGCCCCATTTTATTGGTCACATTATTTAAATTATGATACATCCAATCTGCAAAAAATGGCGAAATTGGAGCGATAAGCAAGCTCAATGTCTCCAAACATTCATATAAAGTTTGGTATGCTGCTATCTTATCTTGCTCATATTCTCCTTTCCAAAAGCGTCTTCTGCACAAACGTACATACCAGTTACTCAATTGCTCATCTAAGAAGATTTCAATAGCTCTACCCGCTTGCGTAGGTTCATAATTATCTAAACTTTCCGTTACTTGTTTAATGAGCGATTGCAAAGCAGAAAGAATCCATCTATCCAATTCTGGGCGCTCTGCTACAGGAATATATGCTTCTTGGAAGCTAAACCCATCTACATTGGCGTATAAAGCAAAGAATTGATAGGTATTATATAAGGTCCCAAAGAACTTTCGTTGCACTTCTTGAATGCCTTCTTCATCAAATTTTAAACTATCCCAAGGTGCGGCATTCGTAATTAAATACCAACGAGTGGCATCGGCACTGTACTTTTCAATAGTTTTGAATGGATCTACTACATTGCCTAGACGTTTACTCATTTTATTACCCGACTTATCGAGCACCAAACCATTAGAGACAACTGTTTTGTAGGCAACAGAATCAAAAAGCATCACAGAAAGCGCATGGAGGGTATAAAACCAACCACGTGTTTGATCTACCCCTTCGGCAATAAAATCAGCCGGGAAGGCACTGTGTTGTTCTATTTTATCTTTATTTTCAAAAGGATAGTGCCATTGTGCATATGGCATAGCGCCCGAATCAAACCAAACATCAATTAAATCCGGCTCTCTTCGCATAGTTTTTCCACTAGGCGAAACTAAGACCCATTCATCCACAAAAGGCTTATGTAAATCAATAGCTTCTTGAGTAACGACTTGCTGTAAGCCTAATTGAGCATTTGCCTTTTCAATTTCTAATTTCAATTCTTCTATACTTCCAATGCAAATACGTTCGTCGCCCTCTTCTGTTGCCCATATAGGTAATGGAGTACCCCAATATCTACTACGCGACAAATTCCAATCCACCATATTCTCTAACCAATTACCAAATCTTCCTTCACCCGTAGCCTTAGGTTTCCAATTGATCGTTTTATTTAATTCAATCATTCGGTCTTTAACCGCGGTCGTTCTTATAAACCATGCATCTAATGGATAATATATGATAGGCTTATCCGTGCGCCAACAATGCGGATAGGTATGCTCATACTTTTCAACTTTAAATGCTTTACCATCTAGTTTTAAATGCACAGCAATATCTACATCAATATCCTTGTAGTCTGCATCATCTTTGTAGTTTTTCACAAATCGAGCACTCCATGGGCCAAGGCCATCAATGAATTTACCCGCTCTGTCTACCATCACTAATATTCCGATATTGTTTTTGGCGCCCACTTTATAGTCATCGGCTCCAAAAGCTGGTGCAGTATGTACAATTCCCGTTCCATCTTCTGTAGTAACAAAATCGCCAACTATAACTCTGAAGGGATCGCCACCAGCTACTTCTTTTGCATTGGCTTCAAAAGGCATTAATTGATGATAACGAATACCTTCCAATTCTTTTCCTTTATAGCTTGCAACTATTTCCCATGGCTGTGCTTTTTCATTCTCGTTTACAACAGCAAAATCTACTCCTTTAAATTCTTCTTTAAAGAATTTGCTGAGTAAAGCAGTTGCCAACACTACATGAATTGGAGCTTTGGTATAGGTATTTATAGTTTTAACCAAACTATATTCAATAGCACCGCCCACTGTCAATCCACAATTAGAAGGCAGTGTCCACGGCGTTGTAGTCCAAGCTAAGAAATGAATCTTATCTTGATTGCTTTTAGCAAATAAACTTGCAGATGCTTCGTTTTGAACCGCCTCAAACATAGCCACCACCGTAGTATCTTTTACATCTTTATAGGTGCCTGGTTGGTTTAGTTCATGTGAACTTAAACCGGTGCCAGCAGCAGGCGAATAAGGCTGAATGCTTACACTTTTGTATAAATAATCTTTTTTATAAAGCTCTTTAAGTGCCCACCAAAGTGTTTCAATATAATTATTGTCGAATGTGATATAAGGATCTGATAAATCCACCCAATAGCCCATCTGCTCGGTAATGCCATCCCACTTGTCTTTGTAGCGCATCACAACTTCGCGGCATTTTTTATTATAATCTGCCACACTGATTGTTTTACCAATATCCTCTTTCGTAATGCCTAATTCCTTCTCTACGCCCAACTCCACCGGTAAGCCATGTGTATCCCAGCCAGCTTTACGATTCACCTCAAAACCTTGCATGGTTTTATATCTACAAATTAAATCTTTTAGTGTTCTAGAAATAACGTGATGTATACCGGGCAAACCATTAGCACTTGGTGGGCCTTCAAAAAACACAAAAGGTACAGAGCCACTTCTTTGCGTTATACTTTTTTTAAACGTGTCTGAGGATTTCCAATATGCTAAAAATTCCTGCTCTATAGCAGGCATTTGTAATTGTTTGTATTCTGTGTACTTTTGTGACATAGCTTTTACTCTAGGAATTAAGTGTACAAAGTTACAAAATAATGATGGTATTTAAAATTGAAAACAAGCAAACACGATAATGAAAAATCGCTCATTTAGATATACTTTAAGTTTCCTATTTATTATTGGAATAGGTAGCTTTATTATAGGTGCTTGTAAAAAAACAGCGACCAATGATACATCTATCATAAATGAACCGATAAGGGCAATGGACTTGTCTTTTACTCCATTAATGGAATCTTATGCTGTTGCGTTTTCGGATAATAACAAAACCATGCCATTGCTTCAAATCTGCAAAAACCATGGTATTAATACCGTTCGAATTCGCTTGTGGCATACACCCATTAATAATAGTAGTAGCCTAACTGAAGTACTATATTTCGCAAAGCAATGCAAATCTGCTGGTTTTAAATTCTATTTAGATCTACATTATAGCGACACTTGGGCTGATCCCGGGAAACAATCATTACCCATCGCTTGGAAAGCATGTACACGATTAAGCTTATTGGATAGTGTTAGCCAGTATACAGAAAATGTCTTGCTCCAATTTAAAAGTCAAAATTGCCTGCCCGATTATATTCAAATTGGCAATGAGGTTAACCAGGGTATGCTATGGGACTTTGGTAAACTAGTGAACTTTAATGATACTAACTGGAATTATTTTAAAGCGCTGCAATTAGCGGCTATTAATAAAATAAAAACAATAATCCCTTCTGCTCAAATAATTTTACACTATGCAGGACTGCAGGGTGCTTATGATTTTTTCAGTAAGGCGCAGCAAGTGCAAATACCATTCGACCTTGTGGGTATTTCATATTACCCTTGGTGGCATGGAAATATGACTTCCTTAAAAAGTACTATTTCACTACTTAATCAGCTTTCTAAACCAATAATCATAGCCGAAACCGCCTATCCGTTTACATTAAATTGGAACGACTGGACTAATAATATTGTTGGCACTAGCAACCAATTACTTCCTTCATTTCCGGCATCGCCCTTAGGACAAAGCAATTTTATTGATAGCCTTTGGAAAATCATTACCCCATCTAATCAAAACCAAGCATTTGGCATTTGTTATTGGGCTCCAGAGTACGTTGCCTATAAAGGCGCTCAAGACACCAGCGCAAGTCCTTGGGAGAATTTATGCCTATTCGACTTCCAAAATAATGCCTGTATCGGCATTAAAGCCTTAGGTGGCAAATAAATTAAACCGTTATATAATGTTTAGAAATAAACTATTAATTTTGACTTTACTTACACATAACCTATGACACTTATAAAATCAATTTCAGGCATTAGAGGAACCATTGGAGGAAAAGCAGGACAAAGTTTATCACCAATTGATATTGTAAAATATACCAGCTCCTACGTGGCGTGGGTAAAAAGCAAGCAACCCAACGCAGCAAAAATTATTGTAGGAAGAGACGCCCGCATTTCAGGAGCAATGGTTAGAAATATAGTAGTATCTACCATTCAAAGTTTGGGATTAGATGTTATAGATTTAGGCTTAAGCACTACACCTACTGTAGAAATGGCGGTGCAATTTGCACAAGCCGATGGCGGCATTATCCTTACTGCAAGCCATAATCCGAGAGAATGGAATGCTTTAAAATTATTAAATCATAAAGGAGAATTTATTAGTGCTGAAGATGGGCAATGGATATTAAACCATGCCGAAAACGAACACGTTGACTTCTCGAGCATAGATCATATTGGCGCTATAAATAATGAAAGTAGTTTTATGCAAGAGCATATAGATGCCATAGTAAATCACCCTTTGGTAGATAAAGCTGCTATTGAAAAACGGAATTTCAAAATCGTAATAGACCCTATCAATTCTACTGGAGCAACCTTTGTGCCCGCCTTATTGCAAGCCTTAGGCATTTCGCAAATTGAATTAATAAACGAAACGGTGAATGGCGAATTTGCTCATAATCCAGAGCCTTTACCAGAGCATTTATTTGAATTATGTAGCACAGTAGAAAAACACAAAGCTGATTTAGGCATTGCTGTAGATCCGGATGTAGATAGATTGTGTTTTGTAAACAACGATGGTAGTTTGTTTGGTGAAGAATATACGTTAGTTGCCGTAGCAGATTATATCTTAAGCCACAAAAAGGGAAATACCGTGTCTAATTTATCTTCTACAAGAGCCCTACGAGACATTACCGAAAAGCATGGTGGCACATACTTTGCTAGTGCTGTTGGCGAAGTCAATGTGGTTAATAAAATGAAAGCCGTAGATGCAGTAATTGGTGGTGAGGGCAATGGTGGCATTATCGTTCCGGAATTGCACTATGGTAGAGATGCTTTAATTGGAATCGCTTTGTTTTTAAGTCACTTAGCTAAATTTGGTAAATCCATTAAAGAACTCCGAAACACCTATCCAAATTATATTATTTCTAAAAATAAAATTGAATTAAGTGCAGATGTTAATTTAAAAGATGTTTTAGAAAAGATAAAAGATAAATATAAAAACCAACCAGTAAATACCGAAGATGGTGTAAAGATAGAATTTGACAAAGATTGGGTACATCTAAGAGGCTCTAATACCGAACCCATAATTCGTATTTATGCCGAAAGCAGCTCTGAAACAATGGCTGATAATATTGCAAAACGTATCATGCAAGACATTAGAGATATTATGTAAATAAAAAATCCCAAATCATTGATTTGGGATTTTTTATTGTGTTAAGCTTGTTTCAATAAGGATCTAATTTTTGCTTCCATTTCTGCAGCAGCTTCTGGGTTGTCGTGCAAGAATTGTTTTACCGCTTCTCTACCCTGACCAATTTTGCTATCTCCATAGCTAAACCATGAACCACTTTTTTGAAGCACGTTCAATTCTACACCCATATCTATAATCTCTCCAATTTTACTAATCCCTTCTCCGAAGATAATATCAAATTCTACTTGACGGAATGGAGGAGCCACTTTATTTTTCACCACTTTTACGCGGGTTCTATTACCACTAGCTACATCGCCATCTTTAATTTGGCTTATTCTTCTAATATCTAAACGAACAGAAGCATAAAACTTAAGCGCATTACCACCAGTTGTTGTTTCTGGATTACCAAACATAACACCAATTTTTTCACGTAATTGATTGATGAAAATGCAGCAACATCCCGTTCTAGAAATTGTAGCCGTTAATTTTCTCAATGCTTGACTCATCAAACGAGCATGTAAACCCATTTTACTATCACCCATTTCGCCTTCCAATTCCGATTTTGGAACCAAAGCGGCTACGGAGTCAATTACTACTAAGTCTACTGCACCAGAAGAAATCAATCGATCTGCAATTTCTAATGCTTGCTCACCATAATCGGGTTGTGAAATAATTAAAGCATCAACATCAACACCTAATTTTCTTGCATAATTAGCGTCAAATGCATGCTCTGCATCTATAATAGCACAAATACCACCCGCTTTTTGAGCTTCGGCAATGGTATGAATAGCAACGGTTGTTTTACCAGAAGATTCTGGACCATAAATTTCTACTACTCTACCCTTTGGTAAACCACCAACGCCAAGCGCTACATCCAATCCTAATGATCCGGTGCTTATAACCTCAATTTGCTCTTGATGCTTATCTCCAAGCACCATTACCGAACCTTTTCCGTAATCTTTTTCAATTTTGTCGAGTGCTAATTTGAGCACTTTTAATTTGTCATCTGCTGCAGCCATGATTTATTTTTTATCGTTTTATAATTTAGAATACTATTAAAATCAAATTTATATAAAATGGTTTAAACTTTACAATGCCATTTATCCACAAAATAAAAAAAGTCGCTACTAGAGCGACTTTCCTTATATAAATTAGCTTTACTAAATTCTGAAGTGAGCAAATGCTTTATTAGCATCAGCCATACGGTGGGTATCTTCTTTCTTTTTGAAATCACCACCTTCATTTTTAGCAGCTTCAATTATTTCATTTGATAATTTGTCAGCCATAGTACGACCGTTACGCTCACGAGCAAAACGAATCAACCATTTCATGCTTAATGAAATTTTACGATCAGGACGAACCTCTGTAGGGATTTGGAACGTAGCACCACCAATACGACGGCTACGAACTTCAACTGCAGGAGTTACATTTTGCAAAGCGCGTTTCCACACTTCATATCCATCTTCACTTGTTGCTTTTGCAACTTTATCTAATGCATCATAAAAAATGCTTAATACGATTGTTTTGTTACCACCCCACATCAAACAATTTACAAAACGTGTAACGTTTTTATCGTTGAATTTTGGATCTGGTGCTAATGGTAATTTTTTAGCTTGTGCCTTCCTCATGAGTAAGAATGACTTTTAGTTTTGTGTTATTAAAAATAAATTATTTCTTCGCTTTTTCTTTCTTAGTTCCGTATTTAGAACGACTTTGTTTACGATCTTTCACACCAGCAGTGTCTAATGCACCACGAACGATATGATAACGAACACCTGGTAAGTCTTTTACACGACCACCACGAATCAATACGATGGAGTGTTCTTGTAAGTTGTGACCCTCACCTGGGATATACGCAATGATCTCCACTTTATTCGTTAAACGAACTTTAGCTACTTTACGTAACGCAGAGTTTGGTTTCTTAGGCGTAGTAGTGTACACACGGGTACAAACACCACGACGTTGTGGACAAGCATCTAAGGCTCTTGACTTAGATTTAACTCGAATTTGTTGGCGTCCTTTACGAACTAATTGTTGTATTGTAGGCATTTCTTGTACTTGATATAAATTTCAAATGGATTGCAAAGGTAATTTACTTTTACCAAAAAACAACACTTTTGTATAAATTTTGTAATATTTTTTCTAAAGAATAAAAAAACGGCTTTAAATGATTCATTTAAAGCCGTTTAAACAACTTACAGGTGTTGTTGAATCTTTTTATCGAATGCGGGTTTTGGCGCTGCACCTACTTGTTTATCAACTACTTGTCCGCCTTTAATAAATAATACGCATGGAATGCTCGTGATGCCAAAATTTACAGACAAATTTGGGTTTTCGTCTACATTAACTTTACCTACATTCACTTTCCCTGCATATTCTGTAGATAAAGCATCGATGGTTGGGCCTAATGCTAAGCATGGACCGCACCATGGAGCCCAAAAATCTACTACGCTTAATTTGTCGGATTGAAGAACTTCTGCTTCAAAATTTGCATCATTAAATACTGCTGCCATTGTTTATGTTTTAGAATGTTTATTTTAGATTGCAAAGGTACTAAGGAATTATGAAAGTAGTTATAAATAACATCAATACCTTTATATACATTATGTGGAAAATTTAGCTGCTCAATTCTAATTTATATTCAATATGAGATAGCGCATCCATATACTGTAATAATTCATCAGTAATATCCATTTTTTGTGTGCCTAATTTTAATTTGGTGATTTCTTGAGTAGTTTCATCAGAAACCCAAAATAACACATCGCATTTCCCTGGATGCTCTATGATCATCTTCCGCATAGTTTGTATGAATTCGGGCGACACTTTATGTAAAGGCAATTTAATATTCAAACATTGACACCAAACTTTACGGGCTTGCTCTAACAACATCATATTTTGTATGGAAAATTCAAAATGATTTTCTCTAAAACGATGCTGCTGATAGGAACCGGTAATAATTAAAGACTGCCCATCTTTGATATAATTAGCATACTTCACGTATTGTTCTTTCCAAAGCGTGAAGGTATAATTGCCACTATAATCATTCAAATTGAAGCGACAATATTTAACGCCGGTTTTAGTGGTTAAATCTGCAGCATCGGTAACAAAACCAGCAATCTTAAGTACTTTATCTACACTGTTCTCAATTTGATCAAGGGTATTGAAATTGAAATTTTTCATTTCAAATTTAAACCCATCAAGCGGATGAGCACTCAGATAAATACCCACTACTTCTTTTTCTTTTTGAAGCAATTCTGGTAGCGACCACGTTTCGCATGCAGGCATTTCTGGAGGCTTAATATCTGGCATTGCCATAGCACCAAATAAGCTGTTAGTAGATGCGCTTTTACTTGCTTGCACTTGATTCCCAAATCGGATTAATCGTTCTATGCCGCTAATATTATCAGAAGGAGTAGCATAGAAATATTGTGCTCTATGTAAATCTGTAAAACTATCAAAGGCACCTGCTAATACGAGGCTTTCTAAAGATCTTTTATTAACGGTGCGTTGATTGATACGAGAAACAAAATCATATATACTAGCATAATTACCATTCGTTTCTCTCTCTAATATTAAATCCTCTACGGCCGACTCTCCCACTCCTTTAATGGCATTCAAGCCAAAACGAACTACGCCCGATTTGTTTACCGAAAATCCTTTTCTACTCTCCTTCACATCAGGACCTAAAACAGGTAAGTTCATGCGCCTACATTCTTCCATGAAGAAGGTAATCTTTTCTATATTATTTTGGTTATTATTTAAAACAGCCGCCATGTACTCTGCTGGGTAATGCGCTTTTAAATAAGCTGTTTGATAAGCAACAAATGCATAACAAGTAGAATGCGATTTATTAAATGCATATTGTGCAAAAGCTTCCCAGTCGGTCCAGATTTTATTTAATTTATCTTCTGGATGCTGCAACGCTGTTGCGCCCTTCATGAAATCGTCTTTCATTTTATCGAGCGTATAGCGATCTTTTTTACCCATTGCTTTACGCAATACATCGGCTTGCCCTTTTGTAAAATTGGCCAACTTTTGCGACAGCAACATCACCTGTTCTTGATACACTGTAATACCATAGGTATCTGCCAAATATTCTTCCATTTCAGGAAGATCATACACTATAGATTCTAGTCCATGTTTACGCTTAATAAAATTGGGAATGTACTGTATAGGCCCGGGCCTATACAACGCATTCATAGCAATTAAATCATCAAACTTGTCGGGTTTTAAATCTCGTAAGTGTTTCTGCATACCAACACTTTCAAATTGAAAGGTAGCATTGGTAGCGCCACTTTTATAAAGTTCAAATGTTTTATCATCATCTAAGGGTATGGTATCTAAATTAATTTCGATTCCATGATTTAATTTGATTAACTCTAATGCATCTTTTAAAATAGACAAGGTTTTCAAACCCAAAAAGTCCATTTTAATAACGCCTGCATTTTCAATTATTTTCCCTTCATATTGTGTTATTAGCAAATCAACTTCTTTACTGGTGGCAACTGGCAATAACTCACTCAAATCTTTTGGCGCAATAATGATACCTGCAGCATGAATACCAGTTCCCCTTACAGAGCCCTCTAATATTTCTGCTTGTCGTAATACATCTCCTGCCAACGATTCTTCTTGATAGTACTTTCTAAGCTTAAGTACATTATCAATATCTTCTTGTTGCAAACCTTCTTTCTCCTTCAATCCCTTATCTCCATCAATAGGTGCAGTTAATACTCTTTTCAAAGAAACACCCGGCTTGTCGGGCACTAGTTTTGCCAATCCATTTGCTTCCATCAATGGAAGATCCAAAACACGTGCTACATCCTTAATACTCATTTTGGCAGCCATTGTACCATAGGTTACAATGTGTGCAACTTGATTTCTTCCGTATTTATCAACTACATAATCGATAACTTTTTGTCGACCCGCATCATCAAAATCCGTATCTATATCGGGCATTGATTTACGATCTGGATTTAAGAAACGTTCAAAAAGTAATTTATACTTTATGGGATCGATATTGGTAATGCCGATACAATAAGCAACTGCTGAACCAGCAGCGGACCCCCTTCCTGGACCAACAAACACACCCAGATCTCTACCTGCTTTAATAAAATCTGCTACAATTAAAAAGTAACCGGCAAAACCCATGGTTTTAACGGTAAATAGTTCAAATTTTATGCGCTCTTCTATTTCAGCAGTTATTTCTTGGTAACGATGTTTTGCACCTTCCCAAGTAAGATGTTCTAAATAGGCATCCTGATCATTATTGAAATTTTCTGGCACTTGGAAGAAGGGCAATAAAATTTCTCTCTCTAATTTCAATGGCGTTACTTTATCTACAATCAACTGGGTATTTTCAATAGCCTGCGGAATGTCTTTAAATAAGGTACTCATTTCTTGAGTAGTCTTAAAATAAAATTGATCGTTGTAAAAAGCAAATCGAGTATTTCTTTGTTGCGCTGCATCATCATCTACAAAATCTTTCATGCTTGGCGTAGATTTCTTTTCGCCAGTATTGATGCACAATAAAATATCATGAGCGTTATAATCGGCCTGATCTACATAGTGTGAGTCATTAGAAGCAATAACAGGCACTTGATATTTTTTAGCCCATTTTAAAAGCACTTCATTTACTTTTATTTGCTCTGGTATATCATGTCTTTGCAATTCAACATAATAATCATCGCCAAATAAATCCAACCACCATTTAAACTCTTTTTCTGCTTCCTCTTCTCCTTTATTTAAAATAGCTTTGGGAACAGAAGCTCCTATGCAACAAGTAGTAGCGATAAGTCCTTCGTGATATTGCAATACTAATTCTTTATCGATCCTAGGATATTTGCCATAAAGGCCTTCCATAAAACCTAGCGAACATAACTTAACAAGATTCTTATAGCCAATTTCATTTTTTGCTAAAAACAATTGATGATAGCGCTTATCCTTTTCTTCTCTAGAAAAACTTCTTTTATGCCTATTTTCTACCAAATAAAATTCACAACCAACAATTGGTTTTACAACCGGTTCAACGATATCATTTCCTAATTCATCTTTACCAACTATTTTTTTATTTTTCCAAGCAGCTGCTACAAATTCAAAAGCACCAAACATATTACCATGATCGGTTATAGCAACAGCAGGCATATTATCTTCAGTAGCTTTATGATATAAGCGAGCAATGCTAGACGCACCGTCTAATAATGAAAATTGTGTATGATTGTGTAAATGAGAAAACTGCATAAATTCTTAAAATAACGAATACAAAACGTAGTATTCATTACCTACAAAGAAACGCAAAAATTAGGGCAAATAAAAACTAATTTTAGAATAGCGCTATGCTTTTTGAAATAAGGATTCTAAGGCTTTTACCTTCAATTTAAGCTCATCCCATTCTTGGAGAGGATCACTATCTGTAGTGATAGCACCACCACTTGCAATAGCAATAGATTGCGCTATTCCATCTATAAAAAAGGAACGAATAACTACATTGAAATCAAAATCTCCGTTTGGACTAACATACCCAATAGCTCCTGAAAAAAGGCCTCTTTGATAAAGCTCCAACTGTTCAATCAATTGCATGACCATAATTTTTGGAGCACCCGTCATGCTACCCATAGGAAATAAGGCTTTAATAATATCCTTAAAATTAACACCTTCTTTTAATTGACATTGAATAGAAGAAATCAAATGATGTACTTGAGGAAAGGTATACACTTTAAAAAGCTCAGCTACTTGAACAGTTCCAGGCTCGGAAATTCGA
>Ga0114981_10000880_pt1 | contig 19780 bp, 16 predicted proteins | sample S_140806_MF_Meta_FD_87028 | JGI IMG/M metagenome (GOLD analysis project Ga0114981, IMG submission 87028) | Freshwater microbial communities from Lake Simoncouche, Canada to study carbon cycling - S_140806_MF_MetaG | ecosystem: Environmental > Aquatic > Freshwater > Lake | place: Lake...
GCCGCCGAACGCCTCGTCTGTGAGATGACGTCAACATCTGTTACAACCGCGTGTTGTGCAGATGCTTCATCTCGCAAGGCTCGGGCTGACACAGTCTGATTGTACCTGTCCGATGCGGTCTTACGAGTACCTTTGAAGCGCATAACTGTTACTGGATTGCTGGGATTTTTGTGGATATGTAACAGGTTTTGCGGTTTACATTTGTTGGGACTGTCCCATTTTCATCCGCGCTTTTCCCAGCCAGATGCCTGATTTTGCCCATCCAAACAGATAGAATCGACATCGTGAACGCCATTGTCAAATCCACTCCGGCAGCCGGAGCCCTTTGGACAACCCGCCCAATGCCTGCTGCAGGTGTTGGGGAATTGCTCGTCCGCATTGATGCTGTTTCCCTCTGTGGAACCGATCTCCACGTCTATAACTGGGATGCATGGTCAGCCGGACGCGTGAAACCACCCATCACAATGGGCCATGAATGGGCTGGCGAAGTGCTAGAGCTGGGACCAAACACGACTGGATTCGTTCCTGGCGACCGCGTTTCTGGTGAATCACACAAAATTTGCGGTCATTGCCGACAGTGCAAGACCGGTGATGGCCATGTCTGCACGAGTACACAGATTTTTGGTGTCGACACGGATGGCTGTTTTGGCCAATATTTTGCGGTACCAGCGGCGAGTGTGCTGAAAAATGACCCGCGCATTCCGAATACGATTAGCTGTCTCCAAGATCCTCTTGGAAATGCAGTGCACGCCGCACTTGTCGAGCCGCTTGCAGGCAAATCGGTGGCAGTGCTTGGCTGTGGTCCTATTGGCTTGTTTGCGATCGCGGTCTGCCGCGCGGTTGGCGCGACGAATATCATCGCAACAGATGCATCCCCTTACCGGCTGGACTTAGCTAAGACCGTGGGCGCAGACCATGTCTTGAATGTCCGTGACACCGATGTAGATGACGCAGTCGCGACATTGACCCATGGGATGGGTGTGGATGTTGTCCTTGAAATGTCGGGAGCGCCAAAAGCCATCCAACAAAGTCTCCGCTTGGCAAAGCCAGGTGGGCGCATTTCTCTCATGGGCATTCCAGCTGGAAATGTTGATCTAAACGTAGCGGAAGACATCATTTTCAAGGGCCTTCGCATCCACGGTGTGGTTGGTCGCAGATTGTACGACACGTGGTTTACGATGCAGGATTTGCTTGCATCCGGTCGCCTCGATGTCACTCCGATTCGAACCCACATTCTTCCGTTTGACCAATTTGATGCTGGATTTGCTCTGATGCAGGCAGGGACTTGTGGCAAGGTCGTTCTCAACGTCTCGGAGTACGCAGACTAGCCCCTAAGGATATTATGGAAACCATGTCTCAACGCCACCCCATTGCAGTATTCAGCGGAACCGGAAATCCGGCACTTGCTGAGGCAATTGCTCAGCGTCTCGGTATTCCACTCGGTGGACTCCGCATCACGCGGTTTCCTGACAGTGAGGTATATGTCAAGTTTGAGGAGTCTGTCCGCGGCTCAGATGTCTTCCTTATCCAGCCGACCTGTGCGCCGATTGATGGCAACCTGATGGAGCTGCTCATTGCTGTCGATGCTCTGAAGCGTGCGGCAGCGTACAGAATCACCTGTGTAATCCCCTACTATGGCTACGCACGGCAAGAGAAGAAGGATCGTCCACGGGAACCCATTACAGCTAAGCTCATCGCTGACTTGCTAACCACTGCGGGAGCTCATCATATTGTTGCGATGGACCTCCACGCGGATGCAATCCAAGGCTTTTTCAATGTTCCTGTCGACCACCTCACGGCTGTCCCAGTGATCTCGGATTACCTCGCGCAGCAGTCCATGGAAAATGTCTGCCTAGTGTCCCCGGATGAGGGCCGGGTAAAGACGATTCGTAAGCTGGCATCACGCCTGAATGTGCCCCTTGCTGTCGGTTACAAGTTCCATCCCGCACATGGAGAGTCTGAGATTTCCGGCCTCGCCGGGGATGTCCGTGGCAAACGATGTATTGTCTACGATGACATCATTTCTACCGGTGGGTCGATCAATGAGATTGTTGACACGCTGCTTGCAAACGGCGCGACTCCGGATATTACAATCGCGTGTACGCATGCCGTTTTTGCAGGCAAGGCTCCCGAGCGCCTTAGCCGCCCTGAGATCCGTGAAGTGATCACCACCGACACGATTCCGCTTCCTGATTCCCGTCGCCCTGCCCGGTGTACGGTGCTGTCGACATCCCAAGTCTTCTCGGAAACCATCCATCGCATTTGGCAGAATGCATCTGTCTCAAGCTTGTTCGACTAATACGCCATGCCAGCAGTTCTTGAAATCGAAAATCTACGTATCGGTTGGACCGACTCCGCTGGCGAACACGTCATCGTGGATGGCGTCACCATGGCGATTCATGCCGGTGAGATTCTTGGAATCGTGGGCGAATCCGGCTCTGGGAAGACGCTGTCGATGCTTGCGGTGCTCGGCCTGCTTCCAGTTCCTCTGACCGTCCTCGGGGGTTCGATTCACATTTCTGGGTCTCCTGTGACGCCGGCAACGGCTCCTGGGATGCGTGGGAAGCGTGCGGCGATGGTCTTCCAAGACCCGATGACATCGCTCAATCCAGTCTTCACTGTAGGAGCGCAAATCGCCGAGGCTGTCACGCTACATCAGGGCTTGAAAGGCCAGGCGGCGATGGATGCTGCAGTGGATGCCCTTCGCAAGGTGCAGGTGCCGGATCCGGAGCGGCGTGCGAAGCAGTATCCACATGAGCTTTCGGGTGGGATGCGGCAACGTGTGATGATTGCGATGGCTCTTGCCTGCAAGTCTGAAGTGTTACTGGCGGATGAACCGACGACGGCCCTCGATGTTACGGTCCAAGCTCAGATTCTGCAGCTCCTTAGGCAGTTGCAACAGGAAACGGGGATGGCGATTGCGTTTATCACCCATGACCTCGCGGTTGTTGCAGAGCTGTGTGACCGTGTCGTGGTCATGTATGGCGGCAAAGTGTTTGAGAACACAGATGTAAACACATTGTTTGCTCACCCGGGACATCCGTATACACAAGCATTGCTTGAGAGCTTGCCCGATAGAGCCGTCCCAGGTCAGCCTCTAGTTTCCATTCCGGGTCAACCTCCGACGAGTGGTCAACGTGGTACGGGCTGTCCATTCAAGTCACGATGCAGGGTTGCGATCAGTGCCTGTGACGCTCCGTTACCACTGGTTCAACTAGGCACCGTAGACAAACCGCAGCTGGTTGCATGCCACAGGGTCAGTGAGGTCGGTTGATGCTGACGATAAACGATGTCCATGTCCACTATTCGGTTGGCCGCAAGACACTTCGTGCGGTCGACGGTATCTCCCTTGAAGTAGCCGCTGGCGAAACACTTGGAATTGTAGGCGAATCGGGATGTGGCAAATCAACGCTCGCGAAGGCTGTCCTTGGGCTGGTCAAACCGGTTAAGGGCAGTGTAACCGTGGATGGTCAGAATCCAGATGGTCTTGCTGGTGTTGCGCTTCTTGGATTCCGGCGCAATGTTCAAATGGTCTTCCAGGATCCGTATGCGAGTCTTTCGCCACGCCGTACGATTCTCCAGTCGTTACTTGAACCCCTTGAAGTCCACCAGATAGGGAATGATCGTAAAGAACGTATAGCCCGTGCGGAGGTAACTCTGGATGCCGTCGGTCTCGACCGGACCAGTTTGTCGCGATACCCGCATGAGTTCAGCGGCGGGCAGCGCCAGCGCATCGGTATTGCGCGCGCAATCATTGCGGATCCGAAGCTGGTCATCCTGGATGAACCCGTGTCTGCATTGGATATCTCAGTGCGTGCACAGGTGATTAATCTGCTTGGTGACATTCAACGTATGCGTAATGTCGGCTATATGTTTATTGGGCATGACCTGGCCCTGATGCGCCATGTGACCGACCGTGTGGCAGTCATGTACCTTGGCCGGGTTGTAGAGCTCGGCACTACTGCCGAGATTTTCGACAATCCTCAGCATCCGTATACACGTAGCCTCATCCTGTCTGCGCCAAGCCCCGACCCAACAAAGCGACGAACAACACCGGCTCTAGATGGCGACCCGCCCAGTCCACTGGATATCCCAGCAGGCTGCCGGTTCCAGACACGCTGTGCTTACAGAACTGAAAAATGTCTTACAGATGATCCCCAGCTAATTCAATTAGGTGATGCGCGACGCATAGCATGTCATCACTCAAACACGCTTCCCGCATGGACATCCGGATAGTTCCCAGCTCGGCAGTTTACGTATCAACTTAACCTAACTCCAACGCAGCCCAATATCACGTGCCACTATACCGCTGTACCAGAGGAGTGAGACAGGCTCTCAGCTGTTGGTTCCGTGCCCTCTACCGCGCTGGGATGACGATTGTTTCACCCGCATAGAGCGTGCTACCAAGCTCTGGGTTTGCTTTTATAATCTGATGCATCCGCGCACCGGTTGTCATCCCAGATTTCGGATGCCGTTTTGCAATCGACCAAACCGAATCCCCGATGCCAGCTTTGACAACAATCGGAGGAACTGGAACCGATTGACTGTGCGCCTTACTGAACATCGACCCGATGACAGCTCCCACACACAAAGCCACCATCACCCAGATGGTACGGCGGCGGCGCTCAGACTGTAGCTTACGTGCCATCCGACGGGTCTCACGCTGCGATTCCTGTGACACGGATGACTGTAGTGAATGCGTAGCAACAAAGCCTGGCCAGATATTACTCATGATTGGTTTCCTCTCTCCAATATTGTTAAAGCGAAAACCAAATAATCTGGTTCCTCTTTTGTGTACGGAGTCTAGTGCAATACTCGCATCGGAGGCGGTAACCCGGAAAGGCATGTGAACATTTGTTTGCATGCCAAAGAATAACATGCAATTTGGACTACAGCAAACACTTGTTTGTTTTTCTTGTTTAGACCTGTGAGGACTGTTTATAGAGGTGCGATGAAAGTGCTGCTATCGCAGCTTCGCCATCTGGGCCGATATCCACTGTAAAGCGATTGACATACAAAGCGATATGAGCCTTCATCACCTCCGGGTCCAGCTCCTGTGCATGCTGTGCACACAATGCAAGGGCTTCCTCTGGGTGCTCATACGCCCACGCGATGCTTCTGCGAATCGTGGCATCGATGGCTTCCGTGTCCAAACCTACCCGGTGTACGATCAGCCCCAACGGTATCGGCGCACCCGTCACACGTTCCCAGTGCTCTCCAAGATCCTGTATTAGCGTAAGGCCATCGCGCTGATACGTGAAACGACTCTCGTGGATCACGACGCCGCGACATCCGGGCTCCGAGCAAAGACGCGCATAAAGAGCATCAAACGGCAGAAACTCCTTTGTTACAACCTCATCACCCAGATAGACATCCAGTAGCAGATTCGCCGTCGTGTGCCTTCCGGGAACCAGAACTGTCGCCTGTGCGGGTCCAGCAGTGTTCTGTAACAACAGGGGCCCGCACCCACGACCAAGTGCGCCTCCACTACGCAGCGGCTGCCACGCATCTCCAAGAGCGTTCCAGACGCCATAGGAAACCTTGATGACATCTACATCATCACCGCCAGATAGAAGCAGCTCATTCGCCGCCTGAACATCAAGGAATTCAACATCAACCTGAGGAGCATCAATTTGCCCAAGCATCCACCCGGCAAACACCCAAACATCATTGGGACACGGCGAAATCACAAGTTTCATTTACGCCTACCATTTCCAAGTGCGATCACAAGCTCTGCCGTACGGTCGACTGCTCCCGGTTCTCCTAGTGCATCCCGAACACCGCGCAAGCCTTCCTTCATTTGGAACAGCCACTCTGGATCCAACAGCAAAAGTACCGTTTCAGCAGCGATTCCATCCGCAGATGCCGCATCCTGCAGGAGCTCTGGGCAAATCTGCTTGCCAGCAATCAGGTTTGGCAACCCAATATGCGCTGGTAACCGCTTCTTCATCAGGCGATATTGCCAAAGTCCCGACTTTGGAAGCTTGTACACAATCACCATCGGGGTCCCAAGGATGGCTGCTTCAAGCGTTACCGTTCCGCTCACACAAACCGCGACATCCGCCATTTTCAGGACATCAAATGTTGCATCTTCAACGATCACCAATGGCAGCATGTGCGTACTTCGCGTTGAGCGTTCCAGTTGCCACGGCTGGCTGGGACCTGCGCCTTTGGATGCACCTGCCGTCACATGCACCGGTGTCAACACTGGCCCGGAATTTCTAGGGGGAACGTCATCAGAATGCAACGCGCGATTTTGTGCACGCTTATGGGCATCCAAAACAGCATTCTGGACCCGCTCACGATCAATCGTTGGAGCAAGGCCAAGCAGAAACTGCACGCCCGGAACCCTCTCGGCCATTTGATATGCGGCATCCAGCATGACCGGCAGCAGCTCTCCGAGCTCTTGTTCCCTGCTTCCGGGCAGTAATGCCACGACCGGACGGTTCATATCGAGGCCCCAGCGCGTTGACGCTGCGATATCTGTCATTTCGGAGCTCACAAAATCGAGTAGCGGATGTCCCGTAAACGTAGCGTTGACGCCAAGCCGTTGCAGCTCGCTGGCATTCCAGCGAAATGGACTTGAGACAGCATCCGTGCACGCACCTAGCGAGCTCCCGGAAAGCGTCTTGCGCCAAGAACCGGGCGGCATCCACGCAAGAATACGTGTCTCGGGTAGTTCCTTGCGCACCCACAGGCATAGGCCTGTGACCGGTCCAAAGCCATAGTGAAACGCACCAGCATCGATTGCAACTAAGACATCCGGACGGCGCTCGCGCATTGCGGCAAAAACCTTGCGTCGCGCCGACAGGATTTTTGGCAGGAGTGGGAGAACGCCTCCGATTCCAATCGCTCCAAACCGACTGGTATCGACAAGGATATCCACGCCGGCAGCAGCCATCGCGGTGCCGCCCACCCCCCATATTTGCACATCTGGGAGCCGTGCTTTCAATCGCCTGGCAAGCTCACCAGCAACCTTGTCACCACTAGCTTCACCGGTTGTGATTGCTATTTGCATCGGATGGCCTTAGCGGCGTGGACGGTCATCCTGCCGGCCCGATGAGCCCTTTGACACGCGCTCAACAAAGGCGAGCAGATATTCCAGCGCCTCGATCTGCGGTAGCTCACTTCGAATCTGTTCAATCGCCTGTGCCCGGTTCATCGAGCTACGGTAGAGAAGCTTATAGGCATCACTAATCGTATTCCGATCCTCCTGCAGCAGACCCGTTCGACGGAGTCCAATCGCATTGATGTCAAGAACATCTGCTGGGCGACCATCCGCCAGCATAAACGGTGGAACATCCTGAACAATTTTGGAATACGCACCAAGCATCGCGTACTTGCCAACGTGGACAAACTGGTGGATTCCAACCATGCCGCCAATAACAACATTGTCTTCAACCGTCACATGTCCGGCAAGTCCCGCATAGCTGGAAAGCATATTCCGGCTGCCGATTTGGCAGTTATGTCCGACGTGGACGTAGGCCATGAGGAGGTTGTCATCCCCTACGACAGTGTTATTACCTTCGCCTGTAGCACGGTGGATCGTCACGTATTCACGCAGCTGAACGCGGTCCCCCACGATTACACCGGTGGACTCACCTTTGAACTTGTGATCCTGTGGAGGCCCACCGAGAACAACCCCCGCTTTGAGGACACAGTCCTCACCAATCGTTACACTTTCTTCAAGGACGACATGTGCGAAGAGCTCAGTATTGGCCCCGATAGTGCAGTTTGGGCCGATGACACAGAATGGTCCAATTGTAACGCCATCAGCAATCACCGCGGATGCATCTACGATCGCAGTCGGATGTATCACAGCACTCATTCGGCAACCTCCCGATCCTGAGTTGCCAGAGCGAACACGATTTCGGCCTCACAGACAACCTTACCTTCAACGCTTGCAGTTCCCTTAACCCAGCCCATCGGTCCGCGCATTTTGGTAACTTCAACTTCAACCAAGAGGACATCTCCAGGAACGACCGGACGGCGGAAGCGTGCTTTATCGATACCTGCTAGAAGCGCGAGGCGGCCTTCATATTCAGGGCAAAGAAGGAGGCTGATACCTGCGACCTGAGCCATCATTTCAAGCTGCAGAACACCGGGCATGATGGGGTTTCCAGGGAAGTGTCCCGTGAAATGCGGCTCGTTTACGGTGACGTTTTTGATTGCTTTAATGCGAACGCCAGGTTCAACTTCGAGTACACGGTCAACCAGAAGAAATGGATAGCGATGCGGCAATATGCGCTGCAATATGCGAATATCCAAAGGTTTGGTTAAGTCGATGTCCATCGTATCCTACTTTCTCATCAGCGCAGACAGCATGCGTGCCGCGGTTACATTCAACCCGTGACTGGGGCGAACCGCCACAATCTGAGCCAACGGGAGACCTCCGCAGAGACCTAAATCACCCACAACATCCAGTAATTTATGCATCGCCGGCTCTTCTGGCATCCGTAGCGGCCCTGCGTACCCTGTTTCTTCGACAACGATACAGTTCTCCAGAGATCCGCCCCGGCCAAGGCCTGCTGCAAGTAATGCATCGACTTCACGTCGGAAGCCAAACGTCCTCGCAGGTGCAACAGCATCGCGGAAGCGGGTCGTTCCCGGTACCCACCGCGCCGCCATCGTGCCTACAACGGCATCTGGAAACTGTACAAGAACCGTAAATGTCGGTTCCGCTGCTGGATAAATTCCAATAAATGCGCCATTCGCACCTGGGACTTCGATGGCAGCTGGAATCTCAATCCAATTTGGAGTTTCATCCACCAAACCGAGGCCTGCCAATGCATTCATCCAGAAGAGACTCGCGCCATCCCCGATCGGCAATTCCGGTCCTGATAGGGTTACATCCAATGCCGTGACACCCAGCGCCGTACAGGCTGCGGAGAGGTGCTCAACTGTGGAGACCCGGATGGAACCGTTGCTTATCACCGTACAGCGGGTTGTCTCCATGACATGCTCTGGTGCAAGGGTGATGCTTCCAGAGTCCGTGTGGATGTGTATACCGGGTGTCGATGCAACACTAAGGGTCACACGTGCGGATGCTCCGGTGTGGATTCCCACACCGTCAAGGGTGATGGATTTTGTCACGCGTCCGTTTGCCCGAGCTGTGCTTCAAGGGCTGCGATTCGTGCGATCAGACTTGCGACCTGCTTCTGGAGATCCGCTCCCTGCATCATGGATGCATAGGCACGCATTGTGTCACGATGTGGACGTGCAGGGCTCCCGGAGACAAATGTCCCGGCAGGAACATCACGGAGGACGGCTGATTGCGCACCAATGACAGCGTGCGCCCCAATCTTGATCTGCTCCTTGACACCCACCTGTCCGGCAATGATGACATTGTTAGCGATTTGTACACCGCCGCCAAGTGCGACCTGTGCAACGATTAGTACATCTTCGCCAACCTGGCAGTTATGACCAACATGCACCATGTTGTCGAGCTTAGAGCCATTTCCAATTCTGGTGGCACCGGTTTTAGCACGGTCAATCGTTACATTCGCACCGATTTCGACATCTGAACCAATGATGACATGCCCAATTTGTGCCACTTTACGGTGACGGCCATCGACTTGTAGGTAGCCAAAGCCATCCGCACCAAGGACAGCACCACTGTGAATGATGGTTCTCGCGCCGATCAGCGTTCCGTGGAGCACAGAGACATTTGGATGGATGACAACACCATCAGCGATTTCCACATCGGCTCCGATGTAAGCCAGTGGGAGGATCGTGACATTGTTGCCGATTCGGACATTTGAGCCGATCACGACATTTGCACCGATAGCTACATTTTCACCAACGGTTACGCCTGGTTCGAGGACCGCTGTTTCATGGATTGAACGGTCGACCTGAACAACGGGCGCGAAGAGATCAAGCAGCTGTGTAAAAGCTAGGCGCGGGTTGTCAACAGTGATGAAGACTTTTGCACCCACTCCTATGGCCGGGCTAAGAGCAACGACGTCGGGGCTATTGGGAACAAGAATAGCACTTGCACCGCTCGCATGAGCATCCCGGATAAATTTATCGGTCTCAGCAAAGGTGATGTCACCGGTTTGAGCATCTTTGATTGATGCCACTCCGACAATTTCAATATCAGGGTCACCGAGAACGGCGCCCTGTACAAGACTGGCTAACTCACCTGCTGTACGCATTTGCATTTCCATCACCAAATAAACCGTCGCTCCCTGACAAGAGCAGCTTTCATAAACTGCGTCTTATCGGCACGTGCCGAAGAGCGATCGAACACCGCAATCCAGCCATTCCGTCGCGCAGTGTCCTGAACATAGTCAGCCACTTCACGGCGAATCCTCTGTCGGTAGCCTGTATCTGACAAGTCAAATACATGCTTCCGCGATTGTCCTGGCGTCATTGCCGATGCCCGATGCCGAAGCACCGGTTTGGACGAACCAACATCCCCCATTGCAGTATCGGCAGCCGAGAGGATTCTCTCAACCACATCACCGACTTCCTGCTGCCTCACCGCTGACTTGACGTCTACCGGCACTGCGGATTCCGCGGAATCCAACCGTTGCCGAAGACGTGTCGCCGCGGTGTCCTGAACAGCCTTCATCGCTGAAGTCTGCCCTTCCACGACCTTAGACAACTGATCATCACGAATAGTCGCAAGTCTTTGTATTTCTTTTTGCAGAGCATCCCGGACAATCTCTGCCCGACTCCGCACATAGATTGGCCGTTCTCCACGGGGGTAGGTGACTACAACCTTTAAGGTGCCATCGGATGACTTCTCGATATGAGCCGTGGTCCCAGTAAAGCGTGCGCGTTCGGATGCTGCGACATCTGCGGGAAGCTCAGGGACGGTTTGGTCTGCGAGAACAGCGGCTTCACTGGCGATTGCGACTTGGAGCAATCCGATGGCGCCATCGGCGATGTATTCTGGGAATGTCGCCTTCTGCACCTTTGTCACAAACTCGGATTCTTCTAGGGCCAGCTGTTGGCGTTCCTCAACTTCAATCCGTGTCCGGAGGGTTTCAAGGGTGGTTTGCCGTGCGGTTTCCGTTTCCTGTCTTACGCGGCGTAGGCCAGTCACGCCGGATTGTTCAAGGACTGCACGTGCATCAGAAAGATTGTTGGTAAGCGCCTTTGAGCGGTTGTCCCAGGCCTCAGATGTGAAATCTGAGACAATATCCCCGGTTAGTAACGTACTTTGCGCAGGGAGGTTGAGGTTGACAGTACGCCGGGTGACTGGCTGTGTGGTTGCTAACAGGCTATCCAAATCAACAAACACCCGGATGCCAGCGGCATCCGGTGTCTGTTTACATGCAGCCGTCGAAAGTGCGATTAGGCACGCCGCCAGCAGCTTACTTTTGGAGGACTTTAAGGACATCTGCCGTGATATCTAGCGATGCATAAATCACAAGGCCAGAGTCAAACACGAGTGCAAGGTTCTTTTCCTTGGCAACCTGCGCGACAACTTCACGGACTTTTACCGCAAGCTGCTCTTCAAGCTCAGCGCCTTTGACATCGACACGCTTTTGAAAGTCATCACCGACCGCCTGCAGAATCGCTGCACCATCTTGTTGCGCCTGTGCAAGCTTCTGCAGTTCCTGCTTTTGCTCAGCGGATGGGGTTACGGTCTGGTCAAGCCGCTTCGCAGCGCCCTGCTTCAAGTCTGCCTTGCCGACCAACGCCTCGATACGCTTTTTATCAGCATCGGATGGCTGAAGTTTCTCATAGAGCGCTGCCAATTCTTTGATTTCATTTGCATCAAGGAAGACAGCATTGGCATCCTTCATCTTTTGAAACACCGAGAGAAGCTGCTTTGAGATTTCAGCGAACTTCGTATCGAGCTCAGCCTTCATCTTGGATTCCTGCGCACAACGTCGGAAGTTCACGATACCGAATTGTTGTGCCTGGGCGTGAGATGCCTGTTGTGTGCTGATGACAGTCCCAGTTGCAAGCAACATTGCGCCAATAAGACGAGCAGTGGTTTTATAACCTGTGAATTTCATGATTCCTAATACCAGTTCCTAGAATGTCTGTCCAATGGAGAAGTGGCTCCTGCCGGTACCCTTCTGATCAAAGCCGTAGTCAAGGCGAATCTTTCCGATTCCACCAATGGTGATGCGAAGACCGAAGCCTAAGCCCCATTGTGGCTTGAATTGTGAGTGTTGCGTAAACCCAGGGATGTTCTCACGGTTTACATCCATTGCATTCCAAGCATCACCGACATCAGCAAAGACTACGCCGCCAAGCGGGTTATCTTTTCCAAACGGAATCCGCAGCTCATTTGAGAACAGGAATGTCCGGTTACCCCAGAAGCGGTCGTTAAAGTAGCCACGCAGGTTGTCTGGTCCGCCCATGAAGAACTGCTCAGAGAACGAAATGTTACCGGTCGCGATACCAATAAGCAGACGGGATGCCAAGACTTTCCGTGTATCGCTCAAATTCTGGCGGGGCTTTTCGAGGTTGGTGTAACGGCGAACATCGAAAATCAGTTTGGAAAAAGCACCCGCTTGTGACCGCGTGTCAACGAGTACACGTGGGATATTCGGCGTTGCCGTTGCACTTATATATGCTGGGTTGAGGCGAGGCTTTTGGAAATTGAAGCCGCTCGCACCAACTTCAATACTAGGGCTGAAGAAGAAGCCTTTTGATGGATCCTGTGGATTATCTACACGGTTGGATGTCATCCCAAAGGTCATCGCAGAGACATTTCCATTTTGGATCAGCGCTCCGCGGAGATTAGTGATCTGGAGGTCGGTGAGTGTGTTGTAGTTGACCTGCAGGTTGTTCGCCTGGATTTGCTCCGTCCGGGCTGAAACAAATCCACGTGTAAAGCGATCAGCAGTCAACGGTCGTGAGAGCCGGGCGGATGCCCCTTCACGTTGTTCGTAGTACTGGTTATTCGACAGTCCCTGCGTCAGTGAGCCGGTCATGATGCGGTTGAAGCGGAAGTTCAAGCGGTTGTAAAGACTGGCCGACATGCTGGTGTTCTGCTTGTCAAACCATGGCTCAGTGAAGCCCAGTTCGTAGGAATTCTTCGCAACACCACCAGAGATGGTCCAGGCGAGATTTAGGCCACGCCCTTTTCCTTGGAGGTTTTGCTCATCAAAGTTGAGCGTACCGAAAAGCCGTTGCTGCGCCGTGTAACCAAGCGAAATTCCCGCCTGCGCCGTCCGCTGCTCAGGCATGGTGAAGGAGACCTTGACCTTGCCGACTTCAGAGCCGACCTCCGGGTTTTCAAAACGTGGAGACTGGAAAATGTTCAGCGCGAGGAGGCGTGTAAGGTCATCATTGAGGAGTTTAAAGTTCAATGGATCGCCTGGTTTAGAGCGGAGCTCACGGCGGACGACAAAGTCCTTTGTCTTGCTGAGTCCCGTTATCGAGATTGATTCGATCACAGTTTCGAGCAATGGGACTGTGAGTGTGCCAGTCTTTGGATCGAATTGGTAGCTCTCTGTAACAACGATGTTAAAGCCCTGCTCATCGTAGTAGCGACGGACTTTAGTGATATCGTCCGCCAGGGTCTTTGTATTAAGAACATCCCCCGGCTTTGTCTGCAAAAGGGGAAGCAGCTTTGCATTTGGAATCGAGCGATTTCCCGAGAATACGATGTTTCCAATTACCGGATTTTCGACGATTTCAAAGACCACTTTGACCTTGCGATCAAGAGTATCTTCGGTCCGTGCATAGACTTCAGCGTAGAGACCTTTGTCACGAAGAGCTGCACGAGCCTTTGTAAAGGCATCATTTGAGAACGGTTGCCCCTCACGCACGCCAGCATTGCGAATCACGAGGCGCGCGGATTCATCGTTCGTGCGCACAAGTCCCGTGATGACAATATCTGCGACTGGGCGTATATCCTGCGTAAATCCAGGTGTCGCCAGCGCAATTAATGCACTTGAAATTGCCAACCGTCGTACCATATGCATCCTTTTACGATGTCCCTCGACATCACTTTTCCTGTTTTCCCAATCCTGCAATATACGGGTCAAGCCGCAGCTTGATTTTCAACCTGGCCCTGTGTAGCCGCGTCTTGACTGCCGGTACCGTAAGCCCACTCACTTGTGCCACTTCTTCGTAAGACATATTCTCCCACACAGAAAGCACAAAAACGTCCCTGTACTCTGGCGATAACGCATCCACCGCTTCTCGCACAAGGGTATCAAGTTCCTTGTCCAAAAATAGCCGCTCCGGTAGCGCAGACCAGTCCGCGACATCTCGGGCCATTCCATCCTCATCATCCATGCCGATGGGAGAATCTAGGCTAAACGATTCTCGTCCTCTCCTGCGATCGCGCACCTTGTACCAGTTCTTTACATTGTTATAGGCAATTTGGTACAGCCATGTGAAAACAAGCGAATCTCCCCGAAACTTCCCCCATGATCTCCATGCGTTTACAAACGTCTCCTGCATAATGTCTGCGGCATCGTCGGGACTTCCAACCATCCGCAAAATAAAGTTATAAATCCGAACTTCATGGGCTCGGTATGCTGCTTCGAAGGCACGACGCTTGCGCGCCTCTGCCCCCCAGAATGGATAGCGTTCCGGGTATTGCTCCGGTGCAGCGTTCTGGTCGTCCAATGTTTCACTACCTTGGACGTTTCTCGAGCCGAATGGTTTCGTAGCAAATCACTTCCAGACAGGCAGGCCCAAATCTGGATTTATTCAGTATCAATAGTTGACCGTTCCCCGGATGAAAAACAAGGTGTCGCGCTGAGTGCTTGTTTGCGCTGCTCCGAGCAGGAAGCGGGGCTGATAGCGTCCCCTGGTACGGAATGTAAACAGTTCATAATTGACACCATAACTATAGGGAAGCTGGCGTCCTGCCTGACTCCGTGTGGAAAGACTTCGCGTGAGGTCGACGCTAAACTTGTCAAATGGCTCATCAAACCGTCGGACAACCCTGAATGTCGCCAAGCCATCTGTACCATATGTGACATCAAGGGCATCGAGGCGAAACGTATCGCGCACACTGTTTGTGATTGGTGCAAACACGCTTGGTACTAGCCCTGTTTCGAATATTCGGTTGCCAAACTCGCGTACCGCCTGGTCTGTATCGCCACTTGCGATGAGGTCAAACTGCCGTCTTGCGCCCAACAAATCGACGATCTGGTTACGTGTCAGGCTTGGTTCGGCATCGAGTGCGAGCAGCTGGAGAATTTCAGTGCCTCCCACGGCACCAATGTCAACCACGCCAGTGAGCTTGGCCAAAACGCGGTATGTCTGCGATGTTGACGCACCGGTATTTGCAAGCACAGGATTTGCAAAGCGCGAGTCGACGGCTCGAGTTCCGTTGCTGTCTGCAACTCCAGTGATTCGCCCTTCTGCGATGACACCAGCAAGCGTTGCTGTGGACTTGAGCTTGGACCAGTTGACAAGCACATCCCCGCCGCGGTTTATATCCAGACGTGCCAGCGGATACCGCAGCTGTCCACCGGTGGTGATCAAGTTCGCCACCACGGTTGTGTCGACCAGGCTTCCACCCACAGTAACATCCCCGCGGCCACGTAGCTCAAGACCTGTCGTGGTGCTGGCAAACAAAATCGCACGGGCATCTGTGGCGAGCTTTATTCCAAGCTTCCACTGTGGATTGACGGTTACCGTTTTCGATGTTGCGGTTGGAACGCTTGGCCTAGGAACGCGAAAAATTGCATCTCTAACTTCCAGCGGCCGATTTTCATCCGTTGCAAAGACTGGGTTTAAGATATCGCCATTAACACGAATGATGCCATCCACCTGAGCGCTAAGCGCCTCCCCGAGACCATTTGCCCCTTTCAAGTCTTTCACTTCCAGCCAAGCGGTCAGGTTATTGATTTCCGGTCGTAGCGCGATGGCTTCGATGGCAAGGGCATATTGACCTCGCAGACGTGCCACCGGCTGGTTGGCGTCCGCCTTTTGAAATAGCCTCGTAAAGTCCTCAAGATTGTCTAGTTGAACAAAGCCGGTGAGTTTTGCGGCTCCTCCAGATAATTTTGGCTGAGATGGCGGAGATGCCAGCAGAATCTCCCCCCGTGTGACCGTGGCCCTGTTACCACTTAGGGCAAATGCAACATTGCCAGACTTTAGAGCACTGACCATTTGACGTTTGCTGACTTGGGATGTCAACGCAGCGCTAACATCGGTGAGGGAAACACTCCCACCCAACATCGGTTTGTTCAGCGTCCCGATCACCGACACCGCTCCGTTCAGTTCCCCAGATATATCGATTGATTTCCACTGGAGCGCATCCGCAAGCGTCTTCATCTGGACTTTGTTCGCTGTCATCGATAGCTCATCGATGCGCTTATCAGGAAGTATTCGCATCGCCTCAAGGCTGATCGGTACACCACCCTTTAGTCTGATTTCCTGTTCGTCATGCTTTGCCAATGCTTCATCCACGAACAAATAGAGGTCACCGGATGCACTTGCCTCGAGGCGGGCATTGACACGGACGACATCCAGCTTGATTTTGTCTTTGGCTGGCGTTTCCCAAGTCATGTCATTGCCATCGATGGTGCCTTGGACCTTCGGTCGGTCGGTCGTACCCTTGGCGACAATCGTTATACTGTCCAGCTTGCCAACCAGAGGAACATTACCGATGAAGGGCTTGAACAGATCCATCGATGGCTGAATGGATTCAAAGACCAAATCCATCCCGTAGCTTTTATCCGTTGTGCCTTCAGGAAGCCGCAGTGTTCCGTGGCCAGTGATGACAGATTGTTCAGAATCAAGGGATGCATCCTTAATGGTCCAAACTCGCTCCGCAAGTGTGGCATCGAGGCGTAACAAGTCAAACTTAGCCTGCCCAAGCATCGGGGCCTTGCCTACCGCCGTGATTGCGACCATCGGGTCCACCCAGTGGTCTCCATCGTGGTGTAGCGTAATATCAGCGGATGTCGAAATCTCGGCGCTGAGGTTTTCAGGAATCTTATCGGTCCAGCCAACTGGCGTAAATTCCGTGACCGGCAACACTTTACCAAGGGTACGCAGCTCATCAATCGTAAGGCCATTCACCCCAGCTGAAAGGCGGAGCGTCCGCTCTCGACCGAGCCATTCGAGCTTGGAAAGGGTCCAGTCTGCACCATATTCGGTTGCCGTCAACGGCGTCAGCTCGACATCCCAGCCATAGGGACCATCCGCCTGGCTGACCCGTGCTGCGGAGATACCAAATGGTTTACCGGGCAACCACCGGCTGGCGCCATACTGAAGCGCTTTCCGAACCTGCAGCTGACCACTTAGGACTGGGTATTGGAGTGTTCCAGTGACACCGATACGTGCGGAAACGCTGCCGCCAACCGCCGCATCCTTACTAACACGATTCGCCAAGATACCAATATTCAAATTTTCTGTCGCCAGAAGCCCTGATAGATTGCCATCATTTGCTATTCGAACATCCCCTGTAACATGCCCCGCTTCCACAGATGCGGAAATGTTCGAAAGTGCGAGTATCTGGTTTTGCCAGAGGAATTGGGTGGATGCGCTCCCGATGCGGTAATCGCCAAAACCGATTGCCTCTAGCTGAATGCTGCCTGCAATCCGTAGCTGGTTGGTTGTTCCGCTGATGCGTGCGCTGAGTTCACCCACATCACCGGAGACATCCCAGTCCGCCTCACGCCAGCCAAAAGCTCTGCTGACCGCCAGATAGTCTAAGCTTTCATGTAGGATGCCCAAAGCCCAAGGCATCAAGTCACCACGCACCATCGGAATCAGCCGAGCAATGTCCACATGCTTTCCTGTCACAGAGACATCAAATTGCGGCAAGTCAGCGCGGCCACGAATCCGCCCAGTCACAACGACATCCGCCGGGAGCCACGAGACGTAGAGCGGCTTGAGGAGATCAATCGACAAGTTACCTGATGAATCACTGGTCCAGCGGACTTCCTCACAGCGAAGCGCATCCGCCTGAAGCACACGATTTTCCGCAATCACACGTGGGTTCAACACCACTAAGTCACTCAAATTCAAGACAGGCCGCGTTAGCGTTCCATCGATGGCAATGCGTCCACTCGCAGTTCCATTATCAAATGGAACCCCTACAACCATGCCGCCGGTGGCAAGGTCGATGCCAGTAAACGCCCCTTCAAGCGACAGCTCACCTTCATACGCTAGTGTGCCTGAGACCTTTGCCATACCGCCTGCAGCGAGGATGTTGCCTTCTAAAATTTTGACACGATCGGAATCTGCAACAATATCAGTGTGAAATGCCGCCTCAGCCCCGGTTGTAACGGAGCGGACTTTTCCATTGAGTGTGGCTTTGGATGCGATTACGTTTTTAGCAGCCGGGTTATATGTCCCATCACCTTGGATATCTGCCACGACATCAAATCCAACATCCTCAACCTTGCCCTTGACGGCCTCTTGAATGGCACGTAGTGTGAGCCCCCGACCAGCATAATGAAATCGACTTTTACCGGTCGCGAGTTCGATTGTTGCATCCACAGGGATACGGATCCGCCCGGTTTCTGCCGCTCCAACAACGGTGGCCGTTTTACCGGCAACATGCACACGCGCGGTTACATCGATTGGTGCCTTAATGGCCTTCATCTGGATACCACGTACGGATGCATCCGCATCCACAGTAAATGCCCGGCCTTTCCACTCAATCAACGCTCGCTTGAGAGTAGCATCCCCAAGGTCGACACCACTGACAGCGTTCGTGGGAATCTGTAAAACGGATGCCACCTTCCGCGTGGTGCAGCGCTCAGCGGTAACGATAAGGGCGCCAGATGTCACGCCACGCAGATCCACAAAGCCATTCATTTGGACAGGGATGCCCGACAGTCCCCCTCGTCCGGAGAATGCAACTGACTTATCCTGAATATTTATGCTGGCATCAATGTTAGTGGCAGTCGGAATCTTCGTTTCCGGGAGGCGGATGCTGGTTCCCGCGACACGAACATCCCCGGAGAGCGTTACCTTTGTCGCGGTCGCAACAACATTAATGTCAGCGGTCCCGCGGCCGCCCTTAATTTGGATGGTGTTCTTCGGAAGCGCGGCAAGTGGCATCCAGTAATCAATTTCGGCATCCCGGCCCGTGATGTGGACGCGTGTGGTTTGATCACGTCCGATGACTGGGTGATCAACAACGAGGCCAACGCCGATGTCGCGACCAACGATTGCACCCTTTCGGTTGGCAGCGCGCGCTTCGCCCCAGAAGCGGCCACGTGTCGCGAGCAAGCCACCTGCATCGATAACTCCGCCTACATGCACCAATGCGGTCACACGCGGATTGAGCTGGTGCCCAGGGAGGGAATAGTCTCGCAGGCTGACAGCGGCATCGTTCAGTTCGACGCGTATTTCAAGCGGCTTTGATGTGTCATCCACTTTCACCGGTTTAGACTTCAAAAGCTCTGCGATCAAGAACTGGCCATCAGGACTGCGTGCCAACACGAGGGAAGGCTGCTTTAGCATCACCGTCATCGCGATAGGCTTGAGGCGCGTGAGGTTTATCGATGCTGATGGCACTGAAAGAATGGACAATCCACCATGGATGCGTGCTTCCGAGGGAAGGGTTCCGATGCGAATGTCAGCGATGTCAAGGGCAAGCCCCTGCGGTGGAAGTGTGCCGGTGCGGATGACCCGTAGCAGTGTTTCGCCAGAAAGTTGAAGCTTCCCGATGGAGACGGGACGCTTCATTGCGCGTGTCAGCTCTGCAGACACAATGGGTGCGGCGCGATCGAGGTGTTGGTTAGCCCGATGGACCAGATTGGTGCCAACCCACAGCGCAAAGAAGCACGGGGGCAGCACCATTATCAGGAAAGCGAGCAAGCGGTAGCCCAGTGGAAGCTCCAGCTTGCGCAGTGGGCTACGGTTCAATCCGGTCCCTTAGACCACC
>Ga0114981_10000884_pt1 | contig 19742 bp, 13 predicted proteins | sample S_140806_MF_Meta_FD_87028 | JGI IMG/M metagenome (GOLD analysis project Ga0114981, IMG submission 87028) | Freshwater microbial communities from Lake Simoncouche, Canada to study carbon cycling - S_140806_MF_MetaG | ecosystem: Environmental > Aquatic > Freshwater > Lake | place: Lake...
GGTCCCTTGTAAAACTTGAGTTGTCCAATCTGCTCCTTAGATACATGGCAGGATATCGTGGTGGTTGCATTGTAGCCAAGAGCCTTAATGGACATTGCATCGAATACGCCTTCACAAATATAGAGGGGCTCTTCTGATTCATAATTGAATGGATACAGGATTGCGGATGCCTTCACTCCACGGAAGTTCAAATACTTTGGCTCCTGGTCGGCGTATAAGGCCCGTGCTTGGAAGAAAATGGTGCGACCCTCATGCAGGTAGGGGATGACCAATCGGCCCATGTAGGGGCCCGTATGCGCGTAGTAGAATGGTCCCTGATTGAGGACGCCTCTTCGAACCAGGGTCATCGCTGCCAAAGAGTTAAGCTCCACATCAAAGCTGAATGCGTCAACCTTAGAGAAGTTCTTAAACTCGTCTTCAATTAAAACTTTAACTGGCTCTTGCTTTGGCTCTTCTTTTTCCTCGGCAAAGAACTCGTCTATTAAAAACTTAGAGTAGGCTTGTTTATACGTCAGGTGCTCCAACTCTGAGTATAACTGGATGAAGTTACCTTTCTTCTGGGACTTAAAGCACTGCCAAAGTCCGGTGTCTAAATTAATAGACATGTGCCGCTTGGGGTCACGATCCATAAATATTGAAGGGATGACCATCTCGCGTCCGCCACTTAATATTCTGTATTTACCGTTGAACTTTTCCAGCAGGTAGGCTCTAATGTAATTTGAGGTAATCATGTTTATCGACCGACTAAGTAATTCAAAATCCGATATTATAGATCAGTGTCTACTCAAGTATGAGTATAGATATATCAGGAAGCTCCCAGGGTTTCCATCAAAAAACGAGGACGCTTTGGACTTCGGAACATATATTCACCGTATCTTTGAGTTAGGCTACACCGAGAATCATATCTCGCAACTAGAGAAAATTGCAGAAAACATTAAAAAAGACTACAAGGTTCCATTTGTATACAAAGAACGCATCCACCAATGCCTCGATAACTTTTTAAAGTTTAACAAGGGGCTGGGGGAAACCGTAGCTGTCGAACACGAATTTTCCGTGAATCTCGCGGAAGGTATTAAATACAACGGGTTTATAGACCGTATCGTGCGAGGACTCAACGGGGGCATGCTAATTATTGACTACAAGACTTCCAAGAAGGAAAAGTCCAGAGTCGAGCTTGGCAGGGATAAGCAGCTTATGGGCTACGCTTTTGCCGTCAGCCAAGAGTTTAAAATTCCACTGAGTGAGATCTACTGCGCTCACTACTACCCTTTAACCGATAGTTTAGTATCAGTTAAGTTCACGCAAGGGGCAGTTAACTCCTGGAGAGAGAAGGAAATCTCCAAGGTCTGGAAGATCCGTAAGAAGAAGAAGGACGAATTCCCAGCTATGCAGAACCAGTTCTGTGACTGGTGTGAGTATAAGCCAATGTGCCCGCTGTTTAACGACCAGTGCTCAATTCAGCAGAGGATCGAGGAGCAGACGGCTCAACTCAAGGCTAAAGAAGAAACCTTGCCTAAAACTAGCGGATGATAAATATTAATATCTATCGCTTCAAAGAAGTTCTTAACTTGTTCTGGTGAGTAACCACACTTCTTTGACAAGTGTTTATACAGAGATTCTAGCTTAAGTGGCTTTCGATCTTTAAGAGACTTAATAACTTTTGTTTGAAATTCCTTTAAAAACTTTACACTAAATCTGTATCTCCACTTATTCAAAAACTCATCACTTAGAGTGAAATTAATTAAATCTAAAAAATCTACTATATCTTCATCTATATTACTCATAAACACTTACTTATTCCTGTTATTAACAGGAGTTATAATATATATTAAAGGAGAAAAATTTTAATTTTTCAATAAAATCCATGGTTTTTGGAAAAATAATAAAAAAATTACAACTGCCTTCGACGTATCGGGAGGCTGCGTTAGATTCCATTGGAGCTGATAAGTTAGAGTTAGTTGCTGTGTCCCCTCAGTCTTTGGTCCCAGGAGATCTAGTAACTTTTTCCTACGAGAGAAATCTTTTTAGTTCTAGGAAGTTTTTAGTTGTATCCACGAAAGCCGCTCCAGAGGGTAAGTTTATGTCCAACAGAGGTAACTATCTAATCTGTGGGTATGACCTAACTGACAGAGAAACCTTGCCTGGGTTAATAATGATTTTTAATTCATTTTATAAGAAAAGAAGATCTACTTACAATAGACTTAAAAATACTATGAATTCTATTTTTGGAAAGAGCAATTACAAAACTTTTAACACCAGGAAGATGTCATCGGTTTTTAATTTAAACGCACGAAAACCTGACGCTCAGAAAATTTCTAAGAGAAGCATTAAATGACTAACTTTTCACAACTAGCAACTGAACTTGGGCTGCTGACTAGCCAGTTTGAGTCGATGAACACCTTTTTCAATCGGCAACCGATAAACAGATACTTAAGGCAGCAAGAAAGATTTAGCAAAGAATTTGAAAAGTTTACTAAAGTCCCAATTATAAAGAACGGGTTAGAAGCTATAAAGGGACTTAGCAGCGTAATGAAGAAGATGTCTGATCTACAAAATAGATCATTCGCAACAGAAAAAAGCTTAATACAAACAATATCAGTTGATCAAGTAGCCGCCAGCGTAAGTTTAGGAGCAGACATTAATGAGATGACGGCACAAGTCATAGCTCTAAGAGAAAAGGGCGTTGAGAAGTTAGACAGATCAACCCTGGGACTTTTAGCTAGGATGAAGGTTACTGGTCAAAGCACAGAATCTTTAATAAAATTTTTAGGTGCCAACACTTCCTACTTGATGTTAAACCAAAGGGAAGCTCAAAATTTGGCTGTTAACCTAGCTAATTTCTCAAGAACATATGGCACAAGACAAGATGAAATACTAAGGCTGACTGCTGACCTTTCGAAAAACTTACAAATTCAATCTCAGTTAGGCGCGGGTGCTGGAATAGCTGGGGGATTTGGTGCCCTTGGAGCTACGTTGGGTGGCAGAGGGACAGAGCTTATCAATCAAGCTGCTCAATTTTTTAGCAAGGCTTCTTATGCTCAATTACAGCTTTTAAATATAGCAGATGGATATCAGGAAAGACTTGCAGCGGAGACTGACCCAGCGAAACAAAAAGCAATTGTGGAGCAGATGGTTAAGATTGCTGCTCAATCTGTTCAGGGGTTACAAGGTGGTCTTGGAACTGATGTAATGTCTTCTAGAATATTTGAGAAGTTGTTACAGCCCTATGGCGGGCAATCAGCTTTGATATTCCCTCAATTAGCAAAAGCTCTAGAAGATGCGAAGAACCCTATAAATGACTTAAGCAATTCAATGATGGGCTTCTCTCAGCTAGCCAATATATTTGCAACTCCAATGAATTTACTGGGTCAAGCTTTAATGGCAGTTATAAATTGGCCTGTGGTGAAGCAATTATCCCAAGCCTTGGCATTGTTTGCAGGAGTAGCTGCTACTTATCTTTCTATAACTAGAATTTGGTCTGCACTACAATTCACATACCAAATGTCAACTAGATTATTTAATGTAGCTGCCACTAAATTTGGCATTGATGTTAGGTCTTTTGCTTTTGCATCTAGACTTAGCTTTGGACCTCTGGGAATTATAACCGCTGCAATATCCACTATTATCGGGCTAGCATACGGCTTGGACGGTATGGCTAGCGATATTAAGGATATAAATAATAAAACTCCAGATCCAATGGACAAACAAAAATCTAGTTTGTCTAATCAAATATTCTCTCAATTGATAAATATAGTAACAAACACAAATCAGGGTTATATACAGAGAGAAATGCTTAATACTCAACGGGAACTTTTAAGATTGACAAAGCAGCAGAATGATTGGAACTCACCAAACAATTCTCCAGCAAGCAGGATACCTGAAAGAAGAATTGGTGGATCAATATAAGGTAATCAATTATGGGAAAAGAATATAGAAACATTGTAAGATCAAGAAAACTAGCTGAGAGATCTTATCTCTATTTTAAGTATCCATCAGCAAAAGAATCTATTGAGTTTTACCTTCCTTTTATGGAGAACATAGAAGTTAGTGAGTCTCAAAGACCTAATTTAGCTAGCTATGATTTGATAGGGAGAAATGGAACTCTGTTTGCTTATTTGGGAACAAAATCTAGAGAGTTAAATTTAAGGTTTAATATTACTTTACCAAACATAATTGATTACATTCACACTGTGGGCCTAAGTGATATGTTCTCAGATAATTTTAGAAAAATTATTATGGGAATGAATTCTTCGGAAGAAAGATTTAAATTTTTTAGAAGAGGAAAAACAGAAGATGTTGCAAACGCTGTGACATATCAAAAGCAAGGAAGGTTCAACTACTATAAAGAGGGGAAAAAAGACATGTATATGATAGATGCTTCGTTCCGAGATGGGGCTGATGCAAGAGCACGGGGTTCTCTAGGGTCTTTTTTTCAAGGGTTGACAGAAGCATTAAATACTCGTTGGTTTTTAGGAAACTTATTTGATGGAGATTTAAAAAGAAGTGGATTTCCTGATGTTACTTCTGAACAAGCTGTTAATTACTTAATGATGTGGATAAACGTGATAAGGTCCTCGGTTCTAAACAATTCTGAAAAAACTCAATATGGTCCACCAACTGTTTATCTAAATCATGGAACGATGTATAACAATATCCCATGTGTCTGCACTAACTATTCGGTTAGAATAGTTAATAACGCTGGATATGAACTACTATCTTTGGCTCCAAGACAAGTTGAAATTAGTATGAATTTGTCTGAGGTGCGAGTGGGCGATTTTGATAAATTTGTTCCATTCGATGAAGCTAAGGGAGATAATCTTACAGGATGGGAATCAATTATGCTTGGTAAAGGAACTTTAGATCCACACAATCAAATATTAAGAATTGTAAGAAAAGATACAGATGGATTAGTTGAATACGAAACAATTATGGAAAACATGAAAGAAAGTTTATAGGATTTATCATGAACTATTTAAATCACCATTCTATTGATTATTATGAAGTTACTCACAAAGGTAAGAAAATTGTTACTTCCCTTCATTCTAAGGTAACTGATTACTTGGACAGTTTAAAACTAGGCGATGTCGAAATTGGATTTATTCCTGCTGGATATGAAAATAGACCTGACCTAATATCTAATTTATTCTATGATACAGTAAGTAAAGATTGGATGATTATGATGCTTAATAATATTAAAGATCCATTTCAAGATTTGAATGTGAACGATAGAATTTTATTGCCGAAGATCTAGTATGCCCTCAACATTAAATCCAATATTTACTCCAAATGTCGTAATAACTAGAAATTACGGATCAATGCTAAAATTTATGTCTGGCAGAAGTTTACAAGACATAAAATCAAAAGATTTAGAAGATACTTTAATGTTTGTAGGAGAACAAAATAAGTATATTTATGGTTTGGAACACAGTCACAACTTTGGTCAATCCGATCTTTTGATTACTTTAAAAATACTAGATGTTGATGGAAATTTTGAATCCTCGATATTTTCAGATAATTTTTTAAATAAAACAATATCAACTAAGCTAGAGAAATTTTTTGCTGACAATCTCCCCGCGAAAGACTTCAACAATTACATGCAAACTTATGCTCATGGCAACATAAGAGTTTATATAAGTTATGGGATTGGAGATGATTTATCAAATTGGGCTGACCCTAAATGCTGCACACTAGTTGAGGCATCAATAGACGTAGCTTCGAACGGAGTTAGAAATTACGTTTATAAATTTCAACCGATTCCAAACGCGTTCTTCTCACTCATACCAGAAAAAGATAATTCAGATCCTAATTCAAATGATATTTTTAATATCCCTTTTGCTTCTATGGAGATGTCAGAAGATATTTTTGTTACAACGCCAAATGAAGTTTCTAAAAATTTAAAAGATGTGATGACTGGATTTGCTGCAAAAGCCGTATCTACACCAAAGGGTAATGTAATAATTTGCATTCCTGATATAGACAAACTTTATCTTAACTTAGTAAATGAGGATCAAACTAGAAATCCTCTAGGAACTGTTTTTTTTGGCGATTTAACTGATTATTACGCTAAAATATTTAAATCTGTAAGTTTTAATTATACACCAACCAATATTCCAACTCAACAATCCAAACTCTCTAATGCAGATATTTCAAACGAAAAAGAAGCGGATAGACGAGATTATGAAAAATTTGTATCTGATCAAAATTCAAGAAATTCAAAAGAAAAATTAGAATCTCAAAAAAGAATCCAAGAAATAAATAGTCAACTTAATTATATAGAAAATTTACCTTTATCAGAAAGAGAAAGTTATTCTAATGAAATAGATGAGTTAAATTCTGAATTAGAGCTTATAGAGACAAGGTTAAATTTGTTAAATAATTCAGAAGGTAATGATGCACCATACTCTAAAAAGTTAGTTATGAGATCTAGTATTGATAGAAACAATAAAGATCTCCAAGGAAGGTTCGTTCTGGACACCCGACAGTCGATTATTGAAGTTTTTGATGGTATAAATATGTTTTTTGAAGGTAGCGTTCCACCCTCAATGTCATTTGAAACAAATATAAAATGGTTAAAAGTTTTTAAGAAATTTAATTTAATAGAAAACGAAGAAATTCCTTGTTTGATTATTGGAGATAGAGGTTTAATACTACATTATCTTTATGGTGGAAGATTTATTCAAGAAGCAAATGATATAGGTTATAAATTTAACGAACTTGATAATTTAAAAATAACAGAAAAAGATGAATACAAAAATTTTGTATTATCTGTGTTCGGGAAAAATAAAATAGGATCATCTTTCGGGGAGAGTTTATTTTTGGATGATTTGTCGTTAGGGAATGAAGACACCAGAAAAGCTTTAAGTGAGATAGAAAGAAAATCACAGATCAAAGGAAAACCTATTTTTATAAATAACTTTAGAAATTCAAATGTTTTGTCATTTTCATTAAAAAATTCTGAAAACTATGGAACTGTAATAAATCAAACTGTAAGAGATAACAGATTAAAATATCTATATTCACAACTAAACGATGACCAAAAAAATAAGTTGTTACTAAGTGCTGGCCTAGACCCAGAGAAAATTGAAGATTTTAAAAAATTAAACCCTTTAATTTCAGCTAAAAAGATATATCAAAAAGCTTTTGAAGATTTAAAAAATCTTCAAATAGATTCTGAATCTAAATTAACTTCTGAGGATATAGTCACCACAGAATTAATAGGCTCTAAGGACGAAAATACCAGAATACAGGCTAAAAAAACATTTGATCGCAACGAAATTTTTAGACAAGTATCTAAAATATTTGGATTTTATGATAAAGAAAAAGCACTTGGTGAGTTTGCATATAACAAAACAAATGAATTAATGAAAGGGTTAGTAATAAATCAAAGTTCAAAAGAAGAGATATCTTTAGTAGAATTGAACATAAGATTTTTAATAAATCAAACTTATAAGTTACAACCAGCAGATCTCTCTTTATTATCTAAATTAATTATTTTATTTAATAGAGTAGATAACGAAACTGACTCTGCACTGTTATTGACACCAGGGCTATACACCCCAGGTGAATCGTCTATTTTAGCTAGAGCTTACGAATATTCTAAAAGATTAGCAGTTGAAATAAGCATAAAAACTTTACCTTTTTTCTACTTATCAAATTTTGATACCATGAGTAAAAAATGTGTATTTTTATCAAAAAGAAACTCGGTTATAGGAACAACTCCAGTGGATACTTTTGATTTCTTTTCAGGTGAATACATGATAACTGGTTTTAGACATATTATCTCAACTTCTGAATGTTACTCCGAATTCTTACTTAACAAGTTTGGAACTTCAGACGATGGACCAAGACCCAGAAGATATGATACTGCTGTAAATGTTGAATACAAAATTAGGGAGCTTGAATGAAATTCTATAAAGGGATAGTAGATGGAGTAATTGACTCCAGTGAATCAGGAGCATTTTTGGTGAATCTTCTAGAGAGGGGAATTCCAACAAGTGTCCCAGTGACTTATGTGAGTCCATTTTTTGATCCTTTCAGAGGTGGTGTGCTAACACCTCCGGTCAAAGGTGCAGAAGTTCTTGTAATGTATGATGAGTCCCTAGGGGAATACTTTTACATGGGGACAATCGTCGGAAAACCAAAATTTGTTGAGAACACTGATGTAAAATTTGATGCTCCAATAGTTGGCAATAAAAGAGCTTACAACGACTCCGGTGCCCCTTCAGTTGTTTCATTTACAAACAGTGATGGAGCTGGGTTAAAAGTTAACAATTATCTAGGCGGAACTCGCAAACCACTAGTAAAATCTGTGGTGTTAGAAACCACAATGGGACACAGGTTGGAACTCGGGGATACTCCATCAAGAGATCAAGTTTCATTAAAAAATAGAAACCAAGAAGGAATTATTATCACAGCATCTAAAACTCAAACTTTAGAAGAGAGATGCATTGATATAAGAACATTAAATTCAATAAGAAATACTACGGTTCAAGGTGAATATAGAGTAGACTTGATAGACGGCAGAGATATAACTATAAAAAATTCATCTAGCGGAATGAAAGGTGGAAGTGAAATTGACACTCCTTTTGGGGCTTTTAATCCTATACCCGCAGGAAATCTTAATCTTGTTACAAAATTTAAAGATATTAATATTTACACTGAAGAGCTGCCAAATGTTATAACGGGTCAAGCTGGAAGGGTTTTAATATCCACTCCCCAGGGAGTCATTCAATTAAAGTCTGGAAGTGATGGAATAACAATTTATTCTGAAGGAAAAATAAACATTGCCTCTGTAAGCACGTTCAAACCAGTTGTTGTTCAATCCTTAGGCAATAATGAACTAACTAACCTTCCTAACTCCACAGCTACATTTGATAGCTGGCTAGTAACCCAATTTCAGCAAGTTAATAGTGGGGATACTATCGCCTTGATAAATGTTGGAGGCGCGGACGCCCCAAAACTTATCCCAATTAAATGCCCCTATAAAGGTTCGGTTGTAACCCAAAGCGTGTCCAGAGGCGATCCAGTAACGCTGTTTCTACCAGTCGCAATAATACAGACAGATGGCGGGTCTATAAATATGCAAGCTTCCGAGGATATAAATTTGTATGCAGGCGGAAGAATAAACTTAAATGCAAATAACTCAGTTAATTTAGAGTCAATAAATTCTGTAAACTTAAAATCTTCAAATTTAATGAATTTAAATTCTGTAAACCCAGTGACTATTCAATCGTCTGAACAAGTCTTAGTTCAAGGTCCTTTGTTTACCCTTGGAACTATTAATTCCAACATAAATCAATATGCCGGGGACTACCCTGTGTATGCTCCGTCCACCAGACCAGCAGAACCCGTAGTGCCCTCAACCCCACCACTTCCAATTATACCTGAGGTTGGATTCTATGCTTTGGACAAGCAACCCTAAATAGTATTAAATCATGGCAGCTTTTGACGTAAAAACATATTTAACTTTGGTAGGCCAGGGGGAAGATACCCTAGGTGCTGTTGGGACAGTGTTTGGTGTCCCAAAATGTATGATGGATTTGGGCAGAGATGTTTTAGCCCTATTACCCACGGAAACTCTGTTTGGAGTTCTTGGGGAGATGGAAAACGGACAATCCATGGCAGATGGAGTGGTAAAAGGTATTATGTCTCAAATAAGAAATGTTTTGGGCATAATAGAATGGGATAGCGAAGACGGAACCTTGAGGTTCGTATCTAATTCGTCCAAGATGGGCTACGAGTCTAACTTTACCTCGATGCTGGGATCCCTTGGAGCATTTATTAATGCAGTTGCAGGGATTGGTGCTGGATTATATGCTAATTATTTAGCAATTAAAGAACAAATAGATCAAATTTTAGACTGTATTAAACAGTTTAAAGATTATCTTAAGGGTAAGCAGGGTGCCACCGCAGATCAAGTATCTAACTTGGATCCCACGGCATATGCAGATTTTATAAATACTGAGTATATGCTTCAGATGCGGGCATTAAAGCAGGCGATTGATGCCTACAATGCCTTCACGAATCAAATTAATAACATAACTGATATTATATCTTCCAGAGCAGATGGATCAGAGCCCGAGCCAGCGTTCGCCTGTGAGGCTTTCTCCTACCTGTCGGGCACTGGGCTTGCTTCAAATTGCCTACCCCCTGCTGAACCCACTGAGATCTTCAGGCTCGTCTACGGGCCTCCTAGAGCCATCCAGGGGCAATTCATTCTATCAAATGATGGTGTTTACTTCGATTCACAATCCAGTGGAATAATCCCAGCTTTAACTTACGTATTCGAAAAATCTAATCAAATTAAAATTAGTGATAGGTGGAAATTTTCTCAGGATGCTAACGAGGGTGGAAGGGGAACAGCTTTCTCTACAGAGGATTTAAAGCTTTATGTTAATACCTTACTTGACCCCAAAATCATTGATGACTCCTCTTTCTTAAAAAATTATTATGACAAGGATGGATTCCTTCAAGAATTAATAAACAATAAGAACAAAAGAATTTATGATTTGTCTTCTCAAATAAATGAGTTGGAATCAGACTCCGCTCCTGAGTCAGTCATATTTAATCAGAAGCAAGCATTGATGTCAGAGAATACTATCTTCCAAAATAAAATAAATAAACGAAAGAAACAGATAGAACTCGCGGTAAAGATGCCAGACACTTATTCAAATATAAAAATATTCAAGCCAGGGGAGATACCAGTAAACGATTTCTCATATTTGGCGGGTTTGAATATAGCACTAGATTTACAGAAACAAAAAGCACTATCCTTCTCACAAGTTGAAATTGATGGAGTTGTCTCCCCAATAAAACTCAAAAGTAATTATATTGTTTCAAAAGTTAATTCAAAGGACTCGTCCATAGAGCACTTGATAATTTCTGATGTCGCTGGAGGAGCAATAATTTATGACGGAAGCTCTGTGTCATCAACTAATGCAGTTGTTCTTCAGGCTGAGAACTTCTTAACGACTGATTCGCTTATCTCGATGTATAATTTCTTGGATACAAATATTGAAGATCCATCTTCAACATCTTTTACCACTAGAAATGCAGCATCACAATCTAACAAAAACTATGCTCAATTAGTTGGAAATTCTCAGGAACAAATATTTAAAGTTGGACTGGGGGTCCCCTTCTTAGAGGGTATAACAAAACATTCAAGAACAAACCCAACTCAAACAAGTTCACTTGGAAGCTATGTAAAGTTGCCAAGAATTAAAGAATTTAGTGATCTGCTATACAATCAAAACGGGGCGACTGTAGATTTCTGGATTCATATGCCAAACCTGATGTGTGTAAGTGGCGGATATAATGACGGGCCAGTGTCTAGCTTGTTTAGGTTAGTTCTATCTAATGAAAATACTGGATTTGACGGAACTCCCACGGGCAATACCGAGGCTTTCTCTGTGGATGATAACAGCAAATCTGTAAAAGGATTTATGATGGGATTCACTAGAGATGTGAGACTTACAGCAGACAAGCGTCCGTCACTAACTAGCAACCCTGTTGTATCTTCAGTGTTCTTTATAGCTCCGACTCAATCTCTGAGCGCATCCTCAGTAGGGTTTATAAACAGATCTCAGTTTGATGGAATTCAGTGTGGAAAAGATGCTAGATATCATTCCATGATTCAAAAAGTTACTCAAGTAAAGGGCGGAGTTTCAATATCCTCATGTGAAAATGAGTTCTGTCATATGGCAGTAACCTTTGACAGAGTAGCTGATACAGTGAAATTTTATTTAGATGGAGTTCCAATAACCACCTCTAGTATGTCTTACGTTTTTGGAATACCTAAATACCAAATGCCAAACATACCGACATTTAAAAAATCTAATAGCTTCCAATACTCTTCTACAACAGTAAATTCAAACGCTCCAAATTCCCTAAAGTATGGGCCAAGACTTGATAGATATTTCACTCCATGGATTGTCGGGGGTGGGTATACGGATGGAATGTATCAATATGGAAACTTCATGGGAGGAATTTACGGGGGTATTAAGAGTGGTCTTAATGGTCATTTAGGAAGTTTAAAATTCTATTCAAAACCTTTATCTGATCAAGAAGTTATGAGTAATTATAAAACTCAAAAAGATTTCTTTAAAAATATTGACGTTTCTCTCTTAGGCCCAACCCCCTGCCAGGATTAGAGGTAAATCATGCCAATAAATCAAAATACAAATTACTATGGTAGAGAGGTTGTAAAAGAAAGCACTTTCTCTGTAAAATCAAAAAGTGACAAAATTTATGGTTTAAAATTTCCATTTGGCAATTTAGAGGATGGTAAGTTCTTAAAAAAGGCGTCTGACGTAGAATTAATTAGATCCAATTTAAAACAATTGCTACTAACCAGGAGAGGGGAGAGGGTTATGCTCCCTAATTTTGGAACTAATTTAAAAAATTACTTGATGGAGCCTCTGGATCAAGCTTTATTAAGCCAAATTAGAAGAGAAATCTCTCAATCTATATATAAGTATGCACCTTTCGTAGACATATTGCTACTCCAGGTCTTCCCCTTGGAGAGCGGCACTGGGTCAAATGGCGGACAGGCTTTGTTAATTAAATTAGTATGCTCACTAAAAGAAGCTAATAATTTAAGTTTTGAAGTTAAAGTAGAGATAAGATAATGGTTTTTAAAGGAACAGTTCAATCAGATTTTTTAAAACTTGTAAGAGTAGAAGACTCTGACAAAGATAAATTAATAAACTTTGCTGCATCAGACTTCTTAAGTTTAAGAAATTCTTTAATCGAATATATCAGAGCAGTATACCCTCTCGAATACAACTACTTTGCAGAATCAGATTTAGGAATTATGCTTGTAGAATTAGTTGCATACATGGGTCATGTGATGTCTTACAAGTCTGATTATTTGGCGAATGAAAATTATCTGTCAACAGCAAGATCAAGAGAGAGTGTTAGAAGACTTCTGCAATTAATTGGCATCAATATGAAAGGCCCAATAGCTGCCGCAGCAGACGCCAAAGGAACGCTCGCCCAAGCTCCATCATGGGGAGCCACATCATTCTTAAGAATTCCTCCAGCGAGCAGGGTTCTTTCTGTGGCATCCCCAGAGGATGGAAACCCATTAAATTTCACATTGTATAAAGTCTCCCAAAATGGAGACATAGACTCATCAAATTTAAATGGAGATATAATAATATACAACTCTGAAAAAGCTTCCAATACAGTTGTATCTAGTTTAATTCTTTTAGAGGGTGGACTGTCCATAGAGGAAGGGACTTTTGCAGATACTGAAGCCCTAAAATCAATAAAATTATCAAATTCCCCAATTATTGAGGGGAGTGTCCAAGCGTTCATAGAGGGGCAACCCTCGACTAGCGGAGTTTACAGACAAGTAAACAATATTTTCTATGCTTCAGGTGAGGGTGACAAAGTATTTCAAACATTAGCAGATGATAATTTTGGAGCGTCAATAGTTTTTGGAGATAATAACATTGGAAAATCTCCTGCTATTGGAGACACTTATAGAATAATATACAGGACTGGTGGCGGCACTCGCGGCAATATTATCCGAGGGGCTATCAATGTTCAGGCTAATGCACAGTTCTATTCAACTCCAGCAGCAAGCCCAGTCACTTACGCAATGACAATTGAGAATACTTCAAAAGGAACTGGAGGCTCTGACGCTGAAACCGCTGAACATGCCAAGAAGTATGGTCCTTTGGTGTTTAGGTCACTTAACCGATTAGTCACTCTATTAGACTATAAATCATTCGTCAACTCATTCATGAGTTCTTATGGGTCAATAGGAAAAGCCACTGCTGTTACAAGAAGAGCTTATTCTTCGGCAAACATAATTGATATTTATGTTTTGGAAAAATCAAACAATATACAGCTTAGAAAGGCTACCCCAGAATTTAAACGACAAATTGCTGAAGCTATTTCAGATAAGAAAATGCTTACCGATGAAGTCGTTGTAGTAGACGGATTAATAAGAACTCTTGATTTAATCATAACACTTAGAATTGATAATAAATATTCTACAATTGAAAATACAATAAAGAATAAAGTTTCACAAAAAATATTAGCACACTTCAATACAGACAATAATGACTTCGGGAAAGAATACAATCCTCAAGAACTTCTCTATAAAATATTTGAGGTTGATGAAGTGAGATTCGCTACGATTGACAATGCGCCTGAGTCGATTAAAGTTGAATTTAATGAAATAATTCAACTGAACAATTTTACATTAAATATATCTTATGTCTAATAAATCTAAATTAGTTAAAGATAGGAATTACCACAAAGCAAATTTTGATCAAGCTTTGCGAAAGGTAGTTCCATATATTTATTATGAAGAAGATGAAATTCTTAATCAAAAGCAGATAGATGTATTTGATCAGATAATAAATACACAATTAGACGTAATTAATAATATAGGTTCCATCCTTTATGTTAGCGCAGTTTCTGGGACGGTATTCAGTTCAATAAATTCTCCACAAGGTATTTCCCAGTTCTTCATTAAACAAAACGGTCTAATGGATTTAGACTGTAATGATTTTGAGCGAAGAATTTTGTTAAAAGTAGGATCCTCGTATAGAGACTTTGAAACAAGCTCAGATTTTTCAAACTATTTAAGAAATACTTTGTTACCTAGGATAAGAACTAATTCTCCTACTTTAGATTTTGTAGGTAACAATAGCGTTAGCGCAAATCATAATTATCTAATAAATAATTTGTCCTGGCTCTACTTCTTAAATAGAAGTGATTCCCTGACATACAACCCTTCATCGTTTGTCCATGATCTTCTAGTTGAAAAAATATATCCCGGTGGAAATATTCAATTAAATGATGCAATGAGGGGCCTTACAACATACTTATGGAAAAATTATGATACAAAACCAACTTGGCAAGCATTAGATTTAATTCCTAGTGATTTCAAGCTTCCTGCTGCACCAGACGCTTACACAAGTGGAACTCAACAATTAGATAAATTATTAACTCTTGTAGACATTCTATACTCTCCGTTATTCACCGATATGTCGGATACCAGAGTGAAGGATGCGATAGATGATTATCTGATTAACGGCTATAAGTTAGATAAAAAAATAAACACTGGTTCTTTCATAAATCTTGTAAAAGCGTTTTCGTTTGCTTTTGCAGATTATAACGACAGCGTGGACAAGCTTGAAGTATTGAATGACATAAATCTTTGCCCAGACGAGCTTCTACCAAAATTAGCGGAGATCATAGGCTGGAGATTATTTGGATCAGAGCCTGATAGGTGGAGATTGCAGATAGCTAACGCAATTGATATTTACAGACAAGTTGGAACTAAAAAATCCCTCCAAGTTGCTGTTGATTCAGTTTTAGGACAAGATGTATTTAATGTAAGTTCAAGTATAAATGAGCTGTGGGAATCTTATGTTCCAAATTTAATTTATTATGCTTTAGCCACTGAGTCTAGACTTTTAGAAAGTTTTAATACTTGGACTCGGGGCGTTGCAACCTCAATTGGAATCCCATATTACAGCACTAGTAGTATGGATGAAAACATTAGAATCTGTGTAGATGAAATTATCCACCAAACATGCACAAGTTTTAGAAGAAACTTTTTTCTAGGTGGAAAATTATTTCAAGTAGGATCTGAGAGTTTTAAATTTAATTATCGAAATAGAGATATGGATATTCCACCATTTGAAGAATACCCATACTATCTAAACGTCCGTGTCACTGAGGACATGGTTGATTTTATTGTTGATAAGTTAGTTTGCTTCGGGGTTAGGCAAGAATTTGCATTCCAAGTAGGAGATTATATAAAAGAGAACGTAACCAGGACTGTAGATGACATAGCCATATCTAACGGGTGGTTATTCTTCACCTCTGGGGCTCAATATCCTCCAAATTGGAATTTAATTATCAAGGATATAAGCAATACCAAATCTGAGTATTTCCCTCTTTGGAACGGAAAATCATCTCACTTTAAAATTTTACTTGAGACATCCTCATTTGATTTTACAAAAACTTCTTTAGAGGCTGATTCCGCTGAAACTGTAAAGCTAGTATCTAAGACAGCACAAGAATTTTCTCCCGCCCATTCGATACCAGACATAATTTTACTTATTAATGATCAGGATAGTTACCTGAATTGTTCAAATGCAGTTTTTAACTATGTTGGAATAGATAAAGTAGAACAAGTTGGGTTACTAACAGCAAGCTCTGACGGCTTCTCAATGTATGGGAGCAAAACTTTTATAACGCCAACTTACAAAAGAGGACTTACTGCAACCTCGTTAAATTCATTTTCAAGATCAGATACAGATTCATTGATTGACCCATTACTTGGAGTAAATCAAAGTATTGCATATCTTCCAAGAAGAGCACACAGAAGAAGAAACTTTAAAAATGTAATTCCAAAAGATGGATTCTATGACCGAACAGGATTTAATATGCCTGCTTCGTTACAAGACTACTCAGTGCAAAACGATCAATTCCTGCCGCTAGGACTAATTCCATCTTCATTAAAATATGTAAGCATACCGGATTACAACAATATACCAGCGGTTTATGATATATGTGAAAATTTAAATTCTTCCAGTATTTACAATGGGGTATCCGTAAGTAACACTTACCCAGTTAGAGGATGGAATCCAAATTTTGATACGTTTACTCAAGAAATATTCCAGGTATCGAAATCAAATGATCGTGGACAATTACACCCATTTGTGGCGACCATACATCATATAGGGGAGCAAGCAAAATTACTAAATGCCTCCGCATATTACCATAACAATTATTCAGAATATAATAGAAATTATAATTGGAAAAATGTTTTGCAAAGTTATGCAAACAGCTCTACAGAATTAAGTGGAGCGTTCCCCAACTCATTTGATGATTACATAAACTTTAAATTAGGAAGAGATTTCCACAAACTATACTACGACTATACTCATAACTTTAACAAGCACAGAACTTCTCATCTAGTGACCACTCAGGATGGCCCAATAATTGTTGCGCATGCTTTGGGATCTCTATTGTATAATTCCGACTTGAGTAAGCGTGGCTCATTCGGAAATGGTTTTATCACCACTAATTTAGCAAATACAATAGAGCTAAGAAACAAGGAGAGAATATTCTCTAACTCTGGAACGGCTTCGGGGACATATATTGCCAGCTCAATTTTAGATGTCGGCCTTAGACAAAAGGAGTATAGAAATTCTGGTATACTTGAGCATGTAGAATTTTGCCAAGTTTCTGCGACAAGCAAAAACAATAACTTTGTTATTTTAGATATAGACCCTTCATTTAAATCCTCCATTAGGAAAAATCCTTTATTGGACAACAATGTTTTAATAAAACAATCTGCCTACGATGGATTTGGTAGGGTGACATTTGATATAAGTAAATATTCTTTAGACTCAAATTTATACGATGTCACTAGAAATTTCTTAAGCCCAAATCATGAATTTAACTTTAAATTTAAATCTATAGTTAGTGATTCAGTTGGAGCTTCTTTTGGTGGGGGAACCGTGGGAGTTTGGATTCACACTAAGCCAGAACTAGGGAAGGTTTGGTCCTTCACCAAAAATAACGAATGGGTCCAGCACTCGGCATCTGCAATAACAATTGATGAAGTTATAGACCATAGTCATCTATTTACATTCTTGAGAGAAGATAGGGTGTATTCAAGCGGATGCATTAGTTACCTAGACCCCACCAACCCAAATAGAAGAAATGAAGTCATAGCTTCAATTTCTGATAAAGACTTCAAAGAAATTTCTATAAACTTTCATACCAGAAATCACACTTGCATAGATACTCCAAACACAGTAGTGACCCCAGAATATTTTGAAGGCGTATCAAATCATGTCCACAGGCTTAACCAGAATTATGTCATAGAGGTCTTCACAATCCCAACCCAGGATGATAAATTTAGTTTATACTATAACTTCTCAATGTTAGACCTTACTCTCAATAAATGGTCAAAGCCTTTGATTACTGGGATCCCCAACGGGTCTAACATGGGGGATATTTATTGTAAAGAATTTAGAGTTGATCTTTCTAAGCATCAAATACTAAATATAATTAAATACTTTAATCAATTAAGAGGAGACTACTCTAAACAAGGGTATAATGGAATAAATAACTTTACCGGATATGCAAGCAGGGTCGCAACAGTAACTCAAGGATTCTATGAAACTAGTGGAGGGAGCAGAATAAATTATACTGAAGACCCATCTTGGTTAGCCACAGGGGCCGTAAACGGATATGGTCTTATTGAAGAAGTAACATTAATTAATTAATCATGTTTGTAGACCAAGCTGGAGAACACATTGCAGATATTATGATGATAAACCGGGGCCTATCTGGTATACCATCGGCATCTTCAATTTTAGACACTTCAAATTATACTTTCCAAGCTATCTCCTACGGCAAAGATGCCTCTGGATTTAAGTATCATGCTCACACAATTTTATCTCCTTCGGCAGATGGGATTATAAAAGTAATTTCTTATGGCCTTACTTCATTTTCAGGATATTCCACATCGACAACTGCCTCAGCTTTAAGAGATATTTATAAGTTATATCCTCAGCCGTTTAACTCCCTAGACACCAGATTGGAATCAAAATCAACTTTACCTAATTTTATTTTGAATGTTCCAGATCTAGGACAGTATTTAAATCCAAGTATTAGCCCTCAATTATCGGCTTACACTCATTTGATAGGAGGATTTCCTGAAGCTAGCGGATCAAAATACAAAATATTTAATTCTTCAGGGCAGTTAATATCTTCTGGGGTTTTATTAAGCAGCGTTTATAATTTAAGTGGAATAATGGATTCCTCTGGATTTTTAACTTTTGCACAAGCTAGCTTAGGGTTCCATAATATAGCTTATTCTTTAGTTGAAGGTTCTATAAGTCAAGCAGACCCTTGGTTAGGATTTGGAGTATTGAGGGCAACTAGGTCTGGGTTCCCGTCAGAGGTGGATCTTCTGTGGCATCTACCAGCCGGGGAATGTGGCGCATTAAATTTATTTGGAGGTATTTACCACATAGGATTGTGGTGTTTGGATATAAAAGGAATGTTAAAAGAAGGAAATACTCCCCCTTATTCATTTAATCCTCTAAATAATACTAGAAAATATAAGTTATTTGCTAAAAAAACTTTTAATAGAGATTTATTAACTTATAATTATAGCTCAAATCAAGTTTTTAAAGATTTATTTCAAGACGGAGCAGGGAGTTGGAGCGAAATACCAGCGGTAGTTTTTAAATGGAAAATAAGGTTCGTGTAATATGCAATTAAGTTTAATAGAAGATTTGGATATCAAAGGACATTTAACCATCTCTAAAATTTATAGGGATGGTAATGAAGAAGTTATATTTGATGACCACAATATTATTGTCTCTGGAATGGGTGTTGCATTAGCACATTTATTTTCTTTGTCTGGCTCTGACTCAATCCTGGATTATCAAATTGACAGGTTTCAAGTTGGTGTAAGCGGAGGCACAGCTTTAGAGGTAAGCTCAAGAAATTCTCTTAGTGGCTCACTTAGTTCATTCTCTGAGTATGGGGTCGATAGCAATACTTTTGCAGCTTCGGCTTATCAAATCATAAATAATTCAATAGTTAGCATAGCAAAATTTTACGGTATTATTCCACAACAAAATATAACAAGAATAGACGCAAATACTGTTAGATACACAATAGTATTAGATGAAGATTCTTGCAATAATATTCAGAGGGGTGGAGTAAATAAACCATTAAATGAAGTTGGA
>Ga0114981_10000885_pt1 | contig 19740 bp, 16 predicted proteins | sample S_140806_MF_Meta_FD_87028 | JGI IMG/M metagenome (GOLD analysis project Ga0114981, IMG submission 87028) | Freshwater microbial communities from Lake Simoncouche, Canada to study carbon cycling - S_140806_MF_MetaG | ecosystem: Environmental > Aquatic > Freshwater > Lake | place: Lake...
CAATATCGTCTTCCAAACCATTCAGCAAACCATCGCCGCAAAGCTGCTCACATCCTCCGCAAACGCCGCCACAGTCAATGCCTATCTCGTCACCGTCTTGAACACCGTTCGCGCAGGTAGGACACACCGGACATTCTCCTCCACAATCCAACCACGTTTCACCGCGCTCGGGCTCCCACACACCGTTTGTGCAATGGTCACATTCTTCGCAATTCGGTCCACCGCAGTCGATGTTTATTTCTCCGTTGTTGAGAACACCGTCGTAACAGTTATCCGGGATTTTATTGTCATCGTTGAGGCAGCTTGCCAGAAAAAAAGAGCCGGCAAAAACAGCAAAAAACAAGAATACGAGCGAGCGCATTTTCATAGGTAAAACGTATTTAACAGGTCCGAAGATATAAACACAAGACGCATTCCCCCAAACTTTGGTTGCACTCTGCTTTATTCTTCACTCCAATGCTCCGCCGTGGCCGCATATTCCAATACGGAATATTGAGGCATAATTATTTACTATTAATTGCGTAATTACGCAACATGGAAAAGACCTGGCTGCCTAAAACAACTCCCGACCCATCCGTAGTGGATCTTCTGCAAAACGAATTGTCGGTCAATCAGCGCGTTGCCCACTTGCTTGCGCAACGTGAAATAGTAACGTTCGAACAGGCGCGCAACTTCTTTCGGCCGGAGATTGAACACCTACAAGACCCCTTTCTCATGAAAGACATGGACCGCGCCGTGGAAAGGCTTTCTGCAGCACTTCACAAAAATGAAAACATCCTCGTGTACGGCGATTACGACGTAGATGGAACCACCGCGGTAACGGTGGTATATAGCTTTCTTTCAAGCCTCGGCGCCCCTTGCCATTACTACATCCCCGACCGATACACCGAGGGGTACGGCTTTTCCATGCAAGGTGTTGATTATGCGAAAGAAAAAAATTGCACCCTCATCATCACGCTCGACTGCGGTGTGCGAGATGCACAAAAGATTGATTACGCAAACACGCTGAACATCGATGTTATAGTTTGCGACCACCATCGACCTGCTGAAATTCCAAACGCGGCTGCGGTGCTCGACCCCAAAAGACCTGATTGTAATTACCCTTACAAAGGATTGAGCGGAGCCGGCGTTGGTTTCAAGATGCTGCAAGGGCTGTGCATACAACAATCCATTGACATCGATTTGCTGTTTAGCTACCTCGACCTTGTCACCATATCCATAGGCGCCGACATTGTTCCGCTTACCGGTGAAAATCGAATACTGGCTTATTTCGGTCTGCAACAACTCCAGCAATCGCAACGGCCCGGAGTGGCAGCCATGCTTCTGAAAGCCGGCTTCAAAAAGCCCTTGATTACCATAACGGATGTGGTGTTCATATTGGCACCCAGAATTAATGCCGCAGGCCGGATATTTTCAGGCAAAGCCGCAGTCGAATTGCTATTGGCTTCTACCGATGAAGCGCTGGTGCTCAGCTCTGCCATCGAAGAATACAACGCAACGCGTAAAGGCCTCGACAAGGATATTACCGCCCATGCCATTCGAAAAATTGACACCGAGGCTTTTCAAACCGACTCACTTTCGACAGTGGTTTACGACGAAAGCTGGCACAAAGGTGTTGTGGGCATTGTAGCATCGCGCCTAGTCGAAACCTATTACAAACCAACGATTGTTCTCGTGAGCGACGGTGTTAAAATGGGCGGCAGCGCTCGCTCCATCGATGGAATCGATCTATTCGAATGTCTGAGCGAATGCGAAGAACACCTGATTCAATTTGGGGGTCATACCATGGCAGCGGGCCTGTCGCTGAAGGCTGAAAAATTCGAACAATTTCAACATCGGTTCGACGAGGTGGTTCGGCAAAAACTGAATAATGTTCGCCCCATTCCGTGTATTCAATACGATTCAGAAATTGACTTCGCCGACATCACGCCGCGGTTTTTTAGAGTGTTGAAACAGTTCGAGCCCTTCGGACCCGAAAATCTAAGCCCTGTATTTCTAGCCCGTAATGTGAAAAACGCCCGGTTCACACGGACGGTAGGAGAAAACAACAACCACCTCAAACTCCATGTTCAACAGGTCGATTGTCCGGGCATCACCTTCGACGGTATCGGATTCGATTTGGGCCATTGGTGCGAAAAACTTAAAAACGATTGTGTTGTCGACATCCTTTTCTCAGTTGATGAAAACACATGGAACAATAAAACAACCCTGCAACTTAGTGTGAAAGACATCCGAGAATCCGCTTCGATATAACATCCATTCGCCGAGCGAATTTGTCGACCTTTGCACCCCATCTTTACAAACATGTCAAACGATAATCGCACTGAAATAGCCTCACTTGGTGAATTCGGCCTCATCCACCATCTCACCGATAATATTCTTCTCCAAAACAAAACCTCTATCAAAGGTGTGGGCGATGACGCAGCTATTCTAAGTGCACCGGAAAATCAAAAATGCCTGGTCTCGACCGATATGCTCGTTGAGGGTGTTCACTTCGATCTGTCGTACGTTCCGCTTAAGCACCTCGGATACAAAAGCGTGGTTGCCAACCTCAGCGACATCTGCGCAATGAATGCGGTGCCTCAGCAAATTGTAGTTGGATTGGCACTCAGCAACCGGTTTTCAATGGAGGCCGTAGACGAATTGTATGCGGGAATACTCATGGCATGCAATCACTACGGTGTTGACGTGGTGGGAGGCGATACCACCAGCAGTCGAAGCGGCTTGGTTATTTCCATCACCGCTATTGGTTATGAAGCGGAAGAAAACATCGTAACACGCTCGGGCGCTCGCGAAAACGATTTGCTCGTTGTTACCGGCGACCTCGGGGGTGCTTATATGGGTCTGCAAGTGTTGGAACGTGAAAAGGCGGTTTTTCAAGCTGCTCCCGGCGCACAACCCCAACTAGAAGGCTACGACTACGTGCTAGAACGTCAGCTAAAGCCCGAAGCACGGCGCGATGTTCACGGGCTGCTGCAATCGCTCGATGTTCGACCAACCTCCATGATTGATATCTCCGATGGACTTGCCTCTGAAATAAAACACCTCGCCGAAAACAGTGCTGTCGGTTTTGACTTGTACGAAGAGAAAATACCCGTTTCTCCGAAAACGATTGAAGCCGCCAAAGAATTCAACCTCGATTTCACCACCTGTGCTCTCAACGGCGGCGAAGATTACGAGCTACTATTCACCATTAAACCGGGCGACTATGATAAGATTAAAGGGAATCCCAGCCTTTCGGTAATAGGCCACGCTACCGCAGACGTAATGGGGTGTCGCCTCATTACCCGCTCGGGCGAGGCAATCAACCTTAGGGCGCAGGGTTGGGATGCGTTCAGCGAATAATCGTTTTATTTTTTATCCTGAATACGAAATCAGTTTTTGAATCGTTCCTAGCGCGCCAAATCCTTTATGAGAACCTCCCTACTCCTTCTTTTTATCATGGGCCCGCTGGCCTTTGTTGCTCAGTATAGCATTGGAACATGGCGCGACCACTTTCCCTACAACAACTGCGTAGATGTTTGTGAGGCCGGAAATCTTATCTATGCTGCAACTCCCAACGCTGTTTTTTCATTCACGCAATTCACCGCAGAAATCAATCGATTCAACAAAACCAACGGTCTAAGCGATGTTGGTATCAGTGCGCTTAAATACGACCCCGTTTCTCAGCTGGTGGTCGTGGGTTACTCCAATGGAAACATTGATCTATTCAACGAAAACGGCGTATACAATATCCCATTCATAAAGGTTAGTACGCTCATTGGCGACAAAACCATTTATGATATCTACCCCTACGACGAGCGTATTTTTCTGAGCACCGGTTTTGGTATTGTGGTAATCGATGTGCCCAAAAAAGAAATCAAGGAAACCTATTTCATCGGCCCATCCGGAGAACCTGTTCGTGTTCGTGACATTGCAATCATCAATCAAACAATTTATGCTGCAACCGAGCAGGGATTGCGCAAAGCAGACGTGAACAACACCTTTCTTTCAAATTTCGAAAACTGGACAACCGTTGATTCACTGCCTGGCACCAACGCGCCATCGCACATCGAGTTCTTCAACAATGAACTTGTGCTTGCTATTCCGGGCAGTGCGGGCGATTCGGTGTGGAGCAAACCGCTCGATGCAACTAATTGGACGAATCGATTTCCGCTTGAAAACTTTCGCATCAACCGCCTGTGGAGCAATGGCGAATGGTTAACTGTTTCGGGCAATTACACCTTGTGGTATTGTCACAACAACTTCGATACACCAACACCACTCCTGTGGCTATTGGGGCGTCAACCATATGCAACCAACACAATCATTGACTTCAATGGTTTCGCTTGGGTTGCCGACAAAAACATGGGCCTCATTCTATCCAGAAACTCATTTGGTGTGGAGGATTACCCTTTCGGCCCCAAAGGACCAAACTCAGACGATTGCCGACGCATTACGGCGTACAACAACAATGTGTGGATTGCTCACGGTGGGGTTCGCGCCGATTGGGGAAATAACTTCAACACGGATGGGGTATCGGCCTTTATCGATAATCAATGGGTGACGATTTCAGCGGATACCTCACAGAGCGCTGGCCAGCATTTCAACAACTCCAACCAATATGTCATGGACATTATGGACTATGCCGTTGACCCAATCGACAATACGATTGCGTATGCGGCTTCATGGGAAGAGGGTTTGCTGAAAGTAGATGCGGCTAACAAAAGATTGATACCTGCAAACGGCACAGTCGCCACAGGCCCCGACTCCGACGGCACAACACAGGGTTATTTGAGAACCGCAGTAGGCGGGGTTGCATACTCTGATGATGGTATTTTATGGTGCACCAACGGCTACACCAAACGCGCTTTGCACGCGCTCGACCGGGAGGGCAACTTCTATGACTACAACTTCGGCTCTGTAATCGGCGACGATGAAAAAGTTGCAGATTTGCTCATTTCAAACGACGGATACATCTGGGCGAATGTTATCAATAAAGGGCTGCTTGTATTCAATACGAACGGAACCCTCGACGTGCTTTCCGACGATAACTTCAAACTGCTTACCGATGCGGAGGGAAATGGGAAGCTCTCCTCCAAAGATGTGCTCTGCATGGAAGAAGACCTCGATGGCGAAGTATGGGTAGGAACAGGCAGCGGACTTTCCATTTTCTACAACCCCGCAGCCATATTTGCTGAAGGCAACTTCGACTCCGAACAAATTCTCATTCAGCAAGAAGGCAATACACAGATACTTCTCGAAACCGAAGCTATAAACTGCATTGAAATTGACGGCAGCAACCGCAAGTGGATTGGCACAAAAAACAGCGGCGCTTACCTGCTCAGCGACGATGGGCTCCGTGAAGTCTATCACTTTACAGCCGAAAACAGTCCGCTGCCTTCCAATGCAATCTACGACATTGCCATCAATCACTCCAATGGAGAGGTGTTTTTCGCCACCGAAAACGGAGTGGTTGGGTTTTTCTCAACCGCTACCAACTTCGATAATGAAATGTCGAATGTGCGCGTATTTCCCAACCCAGTTCGGCCTGAGTACGACGGAAACATCACCATCGACGGACTCGCCTACAACACCAGCGTGAAGATTACAGACATTCAGGGCAACATTCTATTCGAAACAGAAAGCGAAGGTGGACGTGCTGTGTGGAGTGGCATTCTATCCGATGGAACGCGCCCGGCAACAGGTGTTTATCTCGTCTATGTTTCCACGCAAACGGGCACGGCCGCTGAGGTTCGTAAGCTGACATTCATCCGCTAATGCATCTTCTTTTTATTCGGCGCGCAGTCGTGCTTACTTTTGCCTGCTCTTAAGCAGTCCGATTATCATTTCGGAAAGCAAGCGCAACATGAGTGACCAACTCAAGCACGAGTGCGGCATCGCACTCCTTCGACTGAAGAAACCTCTTCAGTATTACGCCGAGAAATACGGAACAGCATTTTACGGCCTCAACAAAATGTACTTGTTGATGGAAAAGCAGCACAACCGCGGACAAGACGGTGCTGGTATTGCCAATATCAAAATCGATATGCCGCCGGGCAAACGTTACATCAGCCGTGTGCGCAGCAACGATCCACAACCCATCCGAGAGCTTTTCTCACAGGTGATGACGCGCTTCGAAGAGTTGGAACGCACCCGTCCCGACAAACTCAGTGACACGCAATACTTGAAAGAAAACTACGCCTTCACCGGTGAGCTTTTCCTGGGGCATCTGCGATATGGCACATACGGCGGTAACAGCATTGAAAACTGCCATCCCTTTTTGCGCGAAAACAACTGGATGACGAGAAACCTCGTTGTAGCAGGTAATTTCAACCTGACCAACGTCGATGAACTCTTTCAAGTACTCATAGACCTCGGGCAACACCCCAAACAGAAAGCCGATACCGTTACAGTAATGGAAAAAATCGGCCATTTCCTGGATGAAGAAAATCAACAGCTATTCCAGCGCTTCAAACAAGAGGGACACAACAATAAAAAAATCACCGACCTCATCTCCGAAAATATCGACGTGCAACGCTTGCTAACGCGGGCCACCCGCGACTTCGATGGTGGGTTTGCAATGGCCGGACTTATTGGTCATGGCGATGCATTCGTGCTGCGCGACCCATCCGGAATTCGACCGGCATATTGGTATGAAAACGATGAAGTAGCTGTGGTTGCTTCCGAACGCCCTCCCATTCAAGCCGCATTCAACGCCCCACTCAGCGACATTCATGAGCTTCTTCCGGGGCATGCCTTTGTAATCAAAAAAAATGGCGAATCCGGAGTAAAGCCGATCATAGAGCCGCGTGAAAAAAAATCATGCTCGTTCGAACGCATCTATTTCTCGCGCGGCAACGACGAAGCGATTTACAAAGAACGACAGACACTTGGGCGCAACGTAGTTCCCCAAATCTTGCGTGCGGTAAACTACGACCTCGACAATACTGTGTTTTCCTTCATACCCAACACAGCGGAAACAGCCTTCTACGGCATGATGAAAGCGCTCGAAGATCACCTCAACGATGTTAAGATTCGCGACATCAAAGCGCTCGGTGACAACGCGACCATAGAAGCCATCGAACAGATTATTCGCAAGCGCGCCCGACTGGAAAAAATTGCCATTAAAGATGTCAAGTTGCGCACCTTCATCACACAAGACAGCGCGCGCGATGAAATGGTGGCACACGTCTACGACACAACCCACGGTGCTGTAAAAAGAAACATTGACACATTGGTTGTTATCGACGACTCCATCGTGCGAGGCACCACCTTAAAGCGGTCCATTATCAAAATGCTGGATCGACTCGGTCCGAAAAAGATAATCATCGTTTCGTCGGCTCCTCAAATTCGCTATCCCGATTGCTACGGAATTGACATGGCCAAGTTGGGCGACTTCATTGCTTTCCAGGCGGCTATCGCACTGCATAAAGATGCTGGCACGTACGAATCGGTAACGAGCTCAGTACTGCAAAAATGCCAAGCCATGGATGCGCTTCCTAAAGCAGAACAAAGCAACTGCGTCAGAGAAATTTTCGCCGCATTCACCCCGGAACAAATTGCGGGAAAAGTGGCTCAATTGGTTACTCCGGAAAACACCCAAGCAGAAGTAGAAGTTATTTTCCAGTCCATCGAAGGCCTGCACGATGCATGCCCTATGCATACCGGCGATTGGTATTTCACGGGCAACTATCCAACACCCGGCGGTCACCGAGTAGTCAACAGGGCTTTCATAAATTACATGGAAGGTAGAAACGAACGAGCTTATTAAACGCGCTTATAGACGGGCACCGTGCTGCATGGTTCGCCAAACATGATGCTGCGCACAACAGGTCGAAGTTTCATGACCAGATGCGAGTAAGCAGCCTGAGGAACCGGCAAATTACTGCATCCTTTAACGACGCAACGCTTGTCGACATATTGCACTATATTCAACGCATCTATCACTGACCTGAAAAGATGCATTTCCAACTCTTGCAATGATCCGTGTAAAACAGTTGTAGCATGCCCGCTGAGCGACGATGCCACCAACATATAAGCCCACGCCGGTATGATGGCGTCGACCGAACAGTGAACTGCTACATGTTTGTTCGCGTATTGTGACCAGTCGTTGGATAGAATCCAGGCTCGAAAATCCTTTTCGCGCAGGGCGAGTCCCTGCCAAAGTTGTGCAGCAAGATCAATCGATACGCGCTCTCCGGAAGGGTATAATTCTTCCAAATCGATCGTCACCAATCCGCTCGCCGCAACCTTATTAACGATTTCCTCCATGATTCAATTTTACGCTCACGCGGTGCGGCGCTCAGCGCGCGATTCACGAAGCATTTCCTCTGCCGTCGCAACCATCGCTGCTGCATCGTAGTGGCATTCCGCATAGAGCTCATCTTGAGTGCCGTGCTCAACCAAACGGTCCGGTATTCCCAAGCGCTTCACTTGAGAGTGATATCCGTTATCAACCATAAACTCCAGCACTGCACTGCCCATTCCTCCTTGCAAACAGCCATCTTCCACTGTAATAACGTGTTTGAACTTGCCGAACACTTCATGCAACAACAGCTCGTCGAGTGGCTTCACAAATCGCATGTCGTAAAGCGCCGCGTTGATGCCCTTTTTTTCGAGTTGCTCGCATGCTTGAAGGGCATTGTTGCCCATGGGGCCAATGCTCAAAATGGCTATATCCGACCCTGAACGCACCTTGCGTCCTGTGCCGGGTTTGATTAGTTGAAAGGGTGTCTTCCACTCCGTCATTACCCCATTGCCGCGCGGATAGCGAATCGAAAATGGTCCGTAATTCTCGTGTTGAGCGGTGTACATCAGATTGCGCAGCTCGCTCTCATTCATCGGGGATGCCACAATCATGTTGGGTATCGAACGCATATAGGCCAAGTCATACGCACCATGGTGCGTGGGTCCATCGGCACCCACTACTCCGCCCCGATCCAAACAAAATACAACGTGCAACTTCTGGAGAGCTACATCGTGCACTACCTGGTCGTATGCGCGTTGCATGAAAGAACTGTAAATGTTGCAGAACGGCACCAAGCCTTGAGTGGCCATGCCTGCGCTAAACGTCACTGCGTGCTGTTCTGCAATACCTACGTCGAACGCGCGCTCAGGCATTGCCTCCATCATCAACTTAAGCGAGCAGCCTGAAGGCATTGCAGGGGTTACACCCACAATCTTTTCATTCTTCTCAGCCAACTCAATGATTGTGTGGCCAAAAACATCCTGATACAGCGGTGGCTGCGGCGACTTGGGTACCACCTTCACTATTTCGCCGGTTTCCTTGTTAAACAAACCGGGTGCATGCCATTTCGTAGGACTTCCTTTTTCAGCGGGCTCATAGCCCTTTCCCTTCATCGTTACGCAATGCAAAATCTTCGGCCCCGGAATGTCTTTCAAGTCTTGCATAACCGCGGCCATATGTTCCACATCATGCCCGTCAATAGGACCGAAGTAGCGCCAGTTCAACGCCTCAAAAAGATTGCTTTCCTTCACAAGTGAAGACTTCAATGACTCCGACACTTTGTGCACAATCTGCTGAGCGCTGCTTCCAAAAGTGGATAGTTTTCCCAACATATTCCACACCTCGTCCTTCACTCTATTGTACGTGTGAGAGGTGGTTATGTCCGTAAGGTATTCTTTCAAAGCACCCACATTCGGGTCGATGCTCATGCAGTTATCATTCAAAATAACCAGAATATTCGCATCTGCAGTTCCTCCGTGGTTCAACCCTTCAAACGCCAAACCTGCCGTCATCGCCCCGTCTCCTATCACTGCAATTACTTGCCTGTCGGTCTCCTTTTTTACCTTCGATGCAACCGCCATTCCTACCGCAGCACTAATGGAAGTTGAAGAGTGGCCTACACCAAAGGTGTCGTACTCGCTTTCACTGCGCTTCGGAAAACCACTTATGCCTTTGTATTTGCGATTCGTGTGAAAGACGTCACGGCGACCGGTCAAAATCTTATGGCCATACGCCTGGTGGCCTACGTCCCAAATCAATTGATCATAAGGTGTGTTGAAAACATAGTGCAGCGCAACAGTCATCTCAACTACTCCCAAGCTGGCCCCGAAATGGCCTCCCTTTTCGCTTACAATATCAACGATGTATTGGCGCAACTCCTTCGATAGTTGTGGAAGTTGATCGGGCTTCAAAAGCCGACGCACATCTTCGGGTGTATTTATTTGAGCCAACAATGGGCCCGGGATGTAGGGATTGCTCATATTCATTGGGCCCTCATGTTGTAGATGAGGGTAAATGGTATAACAAGGTGTTTAGAAGAAAGTTCGCTAAGATACCCGCGCAAACGACAATCCACAAGGCCTTCTCAGATTTTCAGAGCCCAATTTCACATGACTTGTGTTTTCACTGCCATACACCATCTCTGGCTTATGGAACTGATGAATGGGCTGTTTCACTCAAAATGCCTAAGCGGCATGCGCCAAGCAATTGGATTTACTTGGCGTTCACTACTTGAAGAATGCTTTCAAATATTTCGCGGCCATCGGTATTCTCGAGTTCAAAGTCAGCAGCACGCTCCGGGTGGGGCATCATACCGAACACATTGCGCTGCTTATTGCAAATACCGGCTATGTTCAACATAGCGCCATTCGGGTTCGATTCCTCTGTGGTCTCACCATTCTCATTGCAATAGCGAAACAAAATTTGATCGTTCTGAATAATCTCCTTGCGCTCGTCATCCCCCGCGAAAAACTTGCCCTCTCCATGTGCAATTGGAACTTTATAAGCCTTTTCAAAGTCCAGCCCCCTCGTTGGCAATGCTGTTTTGGAAACAGGCTTCAGATAAACATTCTTGCAAATAAACTTGCGGCTATCGTTGTGCAACAAGGCTCCGGGCAGCAGCTTCGCTTCGCATAGAATCTGAAATCCGTTGCAGATTCCCATTACATAGCCGCCCTTGTTGGCATGCGCAATTACCTCATTCATGATGGGTGAGAAACGAGCAATTGCTCCGCTTCTCAAATAATCGCCATACGAAAAACCTCCCGGAAGAAACACAAAATCGGCTCCCTGCAAATCGGTGTCCTTGTGCCAAAGCTTCACCACATCCTGGTGCAACACATCACGCAAGGTGTACACTAAGTCTTCATCACAATTACTGCCGGGGAAAACAACAACGCCAAATTTCATAGATCCGATTTTAGGCCAAAAATACAACGGGGGGTCTTTTTTACCGCAGAGTCGTAGAGGAATAACAAGAGTGTTTTTCCAAAGAGGAACTGCCTCTTGCTAAGACGTCAAAAAATGGTGATGTTATTCGAAGTTAAAAGCCAACCATCTCGTGATTTTTCTTTGCGACTTGGCGGTTAGAAAAACAACCGTCAGTGGTTAAGGCACTAATGATCCAGACTTTTTTCCCATTTACTCACGGCTACGGTTGCAACAGCATTACCAACGACATTAGTAGCACTGCGACCCATATCGAGCAGATGGTCAACCCCTAACAACAACAGCAAGCCTGCCTCCGGAATGCCGAACGATGAAAGCGTTCCTGCAATTACTACAAGCGAAGCCCTTGGAACGCCCGCTATGCCTTTACTGGTGATCATTAATACCAACAACATGGTTATTTGCTGGTCGAAGCTCATGTGAATATCATAGCTCTGCGCTATGAACAAACTCGCGAAGGTCATGTACATCATCGACCCATCGAGATTGAACGAATAACCGAGCGGTAGAACAAAACTGACTATTCGATTTCGACAGCCAAAGCGCTCTAGCTCCTCCAGTGTTTTGGGAAACGCCGCTTCACTGCTTGCGGTGGAGAAAGCCAGCAACAAAGGCTCCTTAATGCGGCTAATCAACGTTTTTACCCGTTTACCAACCAACAGATAGGCAGCAAACAAGAGCAACAGCCACAACAGCAATAACCCAAAGTAAAATTCGCCGATAAACACGCCGTATGTAACGAGAACTCCTAAGCCTTTTTTCGCAACAACGGCGGTCATGGCAGAAAACACCGCCAACGGCGCAAAATTCATCACGTAACCTGTGATCTTCAACATGACGTGTCCCACTGCGTCAAGACCCTTGATGATAATCTCTCCTTTTTCACCTAGCGCGGCTGTTGCGACACCAAAAAACAAGGAGAAAATGACAATCTGCAATATCTCGTTGGCGGCCATCGCCTCAATTACACTTTTCGGAAAAATGTGCGTAATCACTCCTTTGAAAGTCATCGCAGCCTTGTCAATTCCGGTTGCCGCATCAACGGGCGGCAACTCCAGCTGCATCATGGTGCCGGGTTGAAACAAGTTGACCAATAAACAGCCGAGCAATAAGGAAACAAACGAAGCGGAAATAAACCACAACATCGTTTTTCCTCCAATACGGCCCACCGCACGAATGTCGCCAAGCTTAGCAACACCTACCACCAGAGTAGAAAAAACAAGCGGTGCAATAATCATTTTAATCAACCGCAAAAAGATGTCGGTCAGAATGGTGATGTTGTCCAGTATCCCTGTCAAGCTCAGATTAGCGCCACCATCTGCCGTTGCAGGGTAAGATGCATGCAGGCCCACACCTGTGGCCACGCCGGCTAGAAGTGCAATAAAAATCCAAAGCGTAAGCTTGTTCGACTTGGTCATATAAAAAACATTAGAGTGCCAAAATAAGGCGATTAACCCACTTTTCGAACCACGTGCTCCTTGAGCAAAGCGGCATTCTTGTTGGCCAACTGCCCACAAGCGGCATCAATATCCTTACCCCTGGAGCGACGAACATTGACCACCAAATTTCTTGATTCCAGAAACGCAGCAAAAGCATCTACTCGCTCCGGGCTTGCCTGCTGATACTCACCGTCATCAATGGGGTTGTATTCAATTATGTTGATTTTGACGGGAAGGTTTTTACAATACGCTGCAAGCTCATGCGCATCCTTCAGCGAGTCATTGAAATCTTTAAAAATGATGTATTCGAACGTTACTCGGGTTCCAGTCTTTTCATGGAAATACTTCAACGCCTGAGCAAGCGACTCCAGGTTATTGCTCTCGTTGATGTCCATAATCTTGTTGCGTTTCTCATCGTTAGCAGCATGCAACGAAAGAGCTAGATTAAACTTCACCCCATCATCGCCGAGCTTCACAATCATCTTCGCAACGCCCGCGGTGCTCACCGTGATCCGCTGAGGAGACATTCCCAAGCCATCAGGCGATGTGATTTTTTCAATAGAGGTCATCACATTCTTGTAATTGAGCAAGGGTTCTCCCATGCCCATATACACGATGTTGGAAAGAGGAATGTTGTAGCGCTCCTGTGCCTGATTTCGCAGGTAAACAACCTGATCATAAATCTCACCGGCGGTCAGATTGCGCAACATTTTCAGTCGGCCGGTGCCGCAAAACGCACATGACAAACTGCAACCCACCTGTGATGAAATACAAGCGGTCATGCGCGATGAGGTGGGAATGAGCACACCCTCCACCACCTTACCTGCATCCACTTCAAACGCACACTTGATGGTCTTGTCTGAACTAATCTGCTGATCTACCAGGGTTATTCCCTTCAAGGAATAATGTTCATCCAGCAATTCTTTGGTCGCCGCCGACAAATTGGTCATGTCTTCAAACCGGGTAACCGATTTCTTCCAAAGCCACTCCATGACTTGCCTTGCTCGAAACTTCTTTTCGCCTTGCGACTCGAAAAAAAGAACCAGTTCCTCTGTGGTTAGGGTGCGTATGTCTGTTTTGGGGCGATCCATGCAGGCCTCAAAGATAGCCTATGCCTGCTTTTTGAACACGAATCGATAGGTGATCACCTTGCCGTCGCCGACTGCGTCATTTGAAAGTTTGATCTTTCCTAGCTTATTCACCACGTATTCCGTCAATTGCGGACTAGTGGAGTTGATGTGGACAATTTGAATCTTTCCCGCTGCATCTATTTTGAAGCTTACCTCCACCAAACCATCCATGTTGGGCTGTTGAAGCTCCTTTTTTGCCGGCTTCCCTTGCGCTATGATATCGCCCGAAAAACATAGCAATGAAGCCAGCAACAACAAACTCGCTGCAAGCTTTAGGTGGTTTTTCAAATATGAAGCAATTAAAAACATGCGGGTTAATGGATAGACGCCTATCGAGGGTGTTTAGTTACTTCCTGTTCAAAATTATAATATGCGGTTGAGCAGTTTGTAAATTTCAAGGTAATATCGCTCATCAATATACAACTCATGATTCGTTTTGGTTTTGCTTGCCTGCTTATGGCGTTCAGCTCCTTTTTTTCCTTAGCACAAGTGGTGCCAGACACAACCAACATCACTATTGGCGACAAAACCATCATCGTTATTGATGCCAATCCTTCCGGAAAACCGGAGCAACCCAGCGCCGAAACAGCTGCAGCGCCTGAAAAACCCGACAGTGAGTTGAAAAATGAGCTTACTCACTTTGCCGGTATCGATTTCGGATTCTGCCAACTCATGGATTCAAATGGCAGTACTACTCGTGATAGCGCCGCCCAATGGCTTTCTCTCAATAGCAATCGCTCGCTCACCTGGCGCTTCAACTTGCTCGAACAGAAGTTTCGGATCTACCATGATTATATAGGGGTTTACACGGGGTTCGCCATTGCATTCAACAGCTACGGCCTGGATAGTAATGTTGATGTGTTCACAGACGAGGAATATGGATTGTATGCGGTTTCGGTCGATCCCCAAACACGCAACTACCATAAGAATAAAATCAGAAATACCATTTTACAGGTGCCTCTGATGCTCGAGTTCAATTCGCGCAAGGAGATAAAAAAGAATTTCCATGTTGCGGTTGGAGCCATTGGTGGTTGGGTCACATCTACCATTACCAAACAAAAATGGGAAAATGAAACCGGTAAATACACCAATCGCAGAAAGGAAGAATTTGAAGTAACGCCTTTCACACTTGACCTTTCGGCTCGGGTGGGGTATAAAAAAACAGCCCTGTTTGTCAATTACGGCCTTACCCCGCTTTTTCATTCCAACAAAGGACCGGAGGTGTACCCCATTTCCTTTGGTGTTCAACTGTCGCAGTTCTAAACATACACTACCTGTTCGTCGGTTACAGGCTCCTCGCCCTTGTAGCATTGCAGCAGTCGCGCCACCGTAGCAACATCTTTTTTGCAATACACCTCGATTCGTTCAAGGTCTCCCTCCTCGTAATAGACCGCTCGCACCTGGCTGCCGTCGATGTCATCTTTCGGAGTGGGTATGCCGAAAACTTTTGCCAGCACTTTTATGGAAGTATAGTGCTTATAGTCACCAAACTTCCAAAGCTCCATCGTGTCCAAATGACCCACCTCCCAAGGCTTCTTACCAGCTATATCGAGCATAACAGGAAGCTTGATGCGGTGTATCAACATGCGCCTGCACAAGTAAGGAAAATCAAACTCCTTCCCGTTGTGTGCGCACAGCAAACGAAATGGATGATTCGTGCGCGTTTCCAGTAGCTCCGAAAAATCAGCAAGCAACTTGTGTTCATCGTGGCCATAAAACGAGGTTACTCGGAGCACACGTTCATTCAAGCGGGATGAAAAATAACCGACACTGATGCACACAATCTTTCCAAACTCTGCATAAATGCCGGCCTCACCATAACTCTCCTCAACAGTTGTTCCGTGCTTTTCACGCGAGTAACGGCTTTTATCCGTCCAAAGCTGCTTCAGTTCATCGTCCAGGTGTTCGAAACCGCGCTCCTGTGGAACAGTTTCAATATCCAAAAACAAAATGTCTTCCAGGCGCAATTGGTCTAACATGCTGTATGAAGTTTTTTAGGTGAGTAAAATGCCGGGCGAATCAAATACAGGCAAGTCCTGCAAGTCTTCGTCATACATCTCCGGCTGATAAACATATTTCTTGTCGAATATTCGATTACCGATGTAATAACTTATCCAGTATCGATGGCTCAGATTCAACGACTCGGGCATAAGAAGCTCAAACTGCTTCTCGCTCTCGGCGGGTATGTCGTTGAGCAAAAACCGCAGGGTTGCCGTCTGCTTATCCTTACCCTCCAACTTGCCCTCTCCGGAGGCATTCACAATAACCGTTTCTAACGGGTCTTTGCGGTTGTTGATTACATGCACCGACCAGTGGTCTCGGTTTGGTAAGAAAGCGATATACACACCGCTCACTTCTTCTATATCTAAGTCTTTCTTCATACGTGCTCTATGCGTTTACTGACGACAATCGAATCGTCGTTTCAATGTATCGAAATAAATCTGCCGGCATATGTTCAATGCGCTCCTTGCTTTGCTTGTGTCCCAAACGAACCATTACAAGGTCGAGGTCGGGTATTCCCACCACATACTGACCGCGCAACCCACGGCATGCAAAAAACGGGTGTCCCTCGTGCTCTCCCCTCCACCACTGCCATCCATACCAGTTGCAGGGCTCCCCATCTTCATCGGGCACACCGTTTGGCACGAGCGATTGGCGAACCCACTCCGGCGAAATCACGGTCTCTCCATTCAAAATTCCCTCGTGCATAAACAGCAAGCCCAACCGCGCAAAATCGCGTGCGCTTGCATAAAATCCACTGAACGTCTTTTCAATACCCTCTGCATCATCCAGGTTCCAAAACGCGTCTTGCTCCGCCCCTATCGGGCCCCAGAGGCGGGAAGAACAATAGTCTGAAACACTCATGCCGGTGGCTTTTTGCAAAATCATTCCAAGTAAAACCGTATTGCCCCCCTCATACGCCCAAAACGTTCCAGGCTTTTTCTGAACATGATATTCCAGTGTGGCAGCAGTTAAATTCTTGCCGTAGTATGATTTGGCCATGTAGCCCAACGGACTGCTATAACTCTCACCAAAGGGTATTCCGCTGGTCATCTCCAGTAAATGGCGAATCGTTAGCAGCGTATCCATGCCCGAGTTGTAATCGTCCAGATATTCGCCAACACGATCGTCAAAGCTTTCAATAAAACCTTCTTCCAGCGCCTTTCCCACAAGCACAGAGGTAATACTTTTCGCCATGGAGAAGGAGTTGCTCAATGTGGTTGCATCGCTTTCATTATACCCTTCAAACAACAAAGAATCCTGTCGATACACCAACCAAGCCGTTGTGCCCATGGAGTCGCTCCAGGCTTTTTCACTGGGAAGCAACGCCATTGTGTTATAATATGCCGATAACAAGGTTGCTCGCGGTGATCCCGCCGCTACTTTTCGCACGTCGAAATAGGGCTTGTCGTCAATGTCCGGATTTTTCTTGCCCACAAAATACGTCTTGCGAATTCCATACAGTATATGCACGTTACCCGAGGCCCAAAGCCCAATGCAGGCCAACACAATGAGTGCGACTAAGCCCACAATTACTCTTTTGAAAATGCCCATGTGCCTTATTTTTTCGCAAGGTAATGACGCGCTGAAATCCGCTGTATTCCAGTATGGAATATTCCTTGCATAAAATTTGGTTGATCGAATAAAAAAGCGGCAACTTGCAGCCATGAAAATTGCCCCTGGAAAAGAAGTCGCTGTGCACTACACGCTGTTTGTTGTTGGCGACGAAAAAGAACTTATCGAAGAAACCCGTCACGACGACCCCATGCGTTTTGTCTTCGGTCAAGACAGCATGTTACCCAAGTTTGAAGAGGCTCTATCAGGACTCTCTGCGGGCGATGCATTCACCATCTCTATCGCATGCGCAGACGCCTATGGAGAAGAACAGGAAGGTCTGTTTATCGAATACCCGAAAAGTATGTTTTTGGAAGACGGTGAGCTCGATGAGGAGATATTCCAGGAAGGAGAAATTATTCCACTTGAAAGCCCGGAGGGCGATATCATTGAAGGCGTTGTTTGCGAAGTGAAACTCAACTCCGTTGTGCTCGACTTCAACCATCCGCTGGCCGGTGAAGACCTGCTCTTCGAAGGAACGGTTCTTTCGGTGGAATGATTCCATAGCGCGTTGTTCACAAGAAATCGTTTGAATCACTATTCATTGGGTTCTGGTGTTTTATTTCGTTCCAAATGAAAAGGTCGCCGTTTAAAACCTCCGCCAATACCATCTCTTCCATATCGACTATTATCGGTATCACGTTGGTGCTCGTTCTTGTGGGTGTCTTACTAATGGTTTCTTTACTGGGAAGCGCCGTAACCGGCCACTACAGAGGCCAGGTCGTTGTGCAGCTCATGATTGCCGACGACGTGGAAGAGCAAGATGTGCAGTTACTTAAGAAACACATCGAAGGCGAACCCTACACTGCCGAAGCCTCCTATCTTTCGAAAGAAGAAGCTGCTGCAATGATGAAAGAAGAGCTCGGCGAAGAGTTCGTGGACTTCCTTGGCTACAACCCCTTGCCGGCTTCTATTGATATTCACGTCAAACCTGAATTCAGCGAAGAAGAAAAGCTCGCAAGCATCGTGCGAGAGCTCGAGAAAAACACCGCCGTCAACGAGGTTGTATTCCAGCATGACCTGCTGCGCCAGATGAACGCTAACCTCAGTAAATGGAGCCTGGCCATCTCACTTATTGGTGTGGTGTTGCTTATAATCGCCATTGTGCTCATCGTGAATACCATTCAGCTGGCTATCTTCTCTCAACGCTTTCTCATCAAAAGCATGCAACTCGTTGGTGCCACACATTGGTTTATTCAAAAACCCTTTTTACGCCGAGGATTGTGGTTTGGGTTTTTAGCATCCATGTTCGCGCTGGCCACCTTGTTCATGCTCCTATATGCGTTTCGTGCCGACCTGCAAGACCTGATAAACATTCTTCAGGAAAAACAACGCCTACTCGTGTTGATTGGCGGCGTATTGCTCATCGGGCTTTTCCTAAGCGGCGTTGCCACGGTTTATGCCGTAAACCGCTTCATTCGAACCGATGCGGCCAAACTGTATTAAACCCGAACGATTTCGATTGTTCGCTTGTTATTGAACCATGCCAGCCCCAAAGAAAACCGCAGTACTTCTGGTCAACCTCGGTTCACCTGATAGCCCAAAGCCCTCTGACGTAGCTTCTTATCTAACGGAATTCCTCAACGACCCGCGCGTAATTGACGTCAATTGGCTTGGCAGAAAAATTCTGGTCAACGGTATAATCGTTCCATTCCGACATCGCAAAAGCGCAAAGGTGTATCAAGAACTTTGGACGCCTGAGGGCTCACCGCTCATTAACTACGGAAAGCAAAGCCTGTTGAAATTGCAAGAGCGCTTCAAAAACGACGGAAACGAAACAAAGGTTTTCTTAGCTATGCGCTACAAAAACCCTTCAATCGAGTCTGCACTTTCAAGCATTGTAAAATGGAATCCCGACAAGATTATCGTACTCCCATTGTTTCCGCACTATGCCTCAGCAAGCACCGGGTCGGTCATAGACAAATGCATGCGCATCATGCGCGATCTCTGGGTGTTTCCTGAGATACAATTTGTAAATCAGTTCTGGGATCATCCTCTTTACTTGCAGGCATTCGCCAATCGAGCAAAACAATTCGATATAGCCTCTTACGACCATGTTATCTTCAGCTATCACGGGCTTCCGGAAAGACAGGTCGATAAGGTGTATGAAGACCGAGTTTGCAAAAATCATTCGTGTGAACACGAAATCAACGACGAAAACAAGCTGTGTTATAAAGCTACTTGCTACGCTACCAGCCGCGAAATAGCTGCGCGTTGCGGAATTGATAGCTCACATTATACGGTTTCGTTTCAATCTCGCTTAGGAGGGGGGTGGATTGAGCCATTCAGCGACAAAGTCATTGAAGAGCTTGCGAAAAAAGGCGCCAAGAAATTGCTCGTTTTCTCTCCGGCATTTGTAGCCGACTGTTTGGAAACAACC
>Ga0114981_10000888_pt1 | contig 19734 bp, 11 predicted proteins | sample S_140806_MF_Meta_FD_87028 | JGI IMG/M metagenome (GOLD analysis project Ga0114981, IMG submission 87028) | Freshwater microbial communities from Lake Simoncouche, Canada to study carbon cycling - S_140806_MF_MetaG | ecosystem: Environmental > Aquatic > Freshwater > Lake | place: Lake...
GTTCACGACCTCGCAGACCCACACGCGTCCACGGTGGTCGATGTCGATGCTGGCGGGCGACGCCATCATCGGCTCACTGGCAAAGAGCTGCACGGTGAGCTCGGGATGCACGTCGAGCTGCTCAGTGGAGTCCGCAGGCTCGTGCGAAGCTCCCGCGACGGCGCTGGCTTGCAGCGGCCCGGGATTCTCCGTGTAAACGCGGAACTCGACGCTCGTGCTTCCCTGCTTCGTGCCGCCTTCATCAAGGGTGCCGCGTGCTTTGAAGCGCTTCGTGCCCGCAGGCAGATTGAAAGCGATGACGCTGTTCGCATGCGTGCCGATGCCATATTCGATGGCTTTACCGGCGCTGCGCAGGGTCTGACCTTCGCAGTTCGAGTTCACCCGCACGCTGCCCCATCCGGACTGCGCGGACTTCCACTCGACCTCGGTGAGTTTCTTCTCGCTACCATCGGCCAAGATGAGACGCGGCTCCGCCCAATTCGCCCAATCGGCGGCGAAGCCATTGCCGCCATCGGTGACGACGAGGAAGAGCTCCTTCGCGCCTTCGAGCGAGACATCGATGTCCGCGCTGTGGTTCGGCGTGTCCTTGGTGATGACTTTGGATTGGAAGAGAGGCTTCGGCGCGGCGAGGAGGAGCGTCGGGAAGAGGAGGAGGCTGAGGGCGAGGCGCATGGGGACTGGGATTGAAATCTGAGAAGTGAAAACTGAAAACTGAAATTGGCGCTGACGCGGAGGTGAGAACGAATACGGAAGTCGCTGGCGGTCCCTTCTGTCGCTCGTGTCCCTCGGGTCCTTTCGAGAATGGCAAAGCCCAGGGAGCGCCTGGGCTTTGAGAGAGGTTTTCGGGCTTCGGAAGGGCTCAGCCTACTTCTTCGCATTCGGCACAATATTCGCCGTCACCGCTTTGGCCTTGGGAAGGTATTTCTTCGCCAGCGGGACGAGGTCGGACTTTTTAATGCCGGTGATGTCGCTGACGAAGGTGCGGGACCAGTCGAGGCGCTGGGGGTGCTCCTGGGAGCAGCGGAGGACGGTGGAGGACCAGTAGCGGTTGTCACGGCGCTGCTGCTCGATCTGCGAGACGACGGGTTTGTGCGCCCGCTCGAATTCATCATCCGTGATTTCGCCAGTGGCGAGCTGGTCGGCGATCTCGATGCTGAGCTTGGCGAGTTTCTCAACCTGCTCGGGCTTGCACTCGATCATGGTGACGACGTAGCCGTAGCCGGTGAAGGCATCGCTGGCGAGGTGGTAGCACGCAGGGGAGTAGGTATCGGCCAGCTCCTCGCGAATTTTCACGCGAAGGCGGTCATCGAGAATGCTGGCGAGCAGCATGAGGCGGCGGGCACGGGCGACATCGCTGGGCATGTCTTCCGTAGGCCAGTAGATGGTGGCGATGGCCTTCGGGATCTCGGTGTCGAAGGGGAAGGCTTTGCTCTCGGCAGGCTTCGGGAAGGCGATGGTGCGTTCCTTGGCGTAATCGGGCTTTTTGTCGGCACGCTTCGGCAGAGCGCCGAGGGTCTTGGCGACGGCTTCGAGAGATTTTTCGAGATCCGCATCGCCGACGATGGTGACTTCGAGGAAATCTTCGGTGAGGGCGGGTGTAAGCCAGGCCTTCACTTCGTCCAGCGTGCGCTGTTTGAGCACGTCCTTGGCCGGGAAGCCCCAGCGAGGATCGCCGCCGTGGGTGAAGGCCATGACTTCGTTGTTCATGATGCCCTCAGCAGTGTGCTGGAGCTGGGTGTAGAGCGGGTCGATGTTCTTCTCAAACTGGCGTGCGGCCTCGATGCGGTAGCCGGGAGCGGTGAGGCAGGCGGCGAGGAGCTGGAGCTGGGCTTCGAGATCGGCGGGCGTGGTGCGGCCGGAGAGGAGGAAGGCCTCATCGCCGATGCTGAAATCACTGCCGACGGTTTTGCTGGCAAAGATGCGGCGCAGCTCATCGACATCGTGCTTCACGAGGCCGCCGAGCTGGAAGGTGCTTCCGGCGTAAGGGATGAGGCCGGGCTTATCGGCGGGAGCGGTGAGCTTGCCACCGCCAAAGTTCACCAGCACGCGGATGGTGCCTTTTTCGAACTCGGTGCGCTTGAAGTTGAAGCGCACGTTGTTTTCAAACACGGCCTGCGTGACCTCAAGGTCCTTCGCCTCGCTGCGGGAGGCGACTTTGCCAGCGGGGCCGAAATCCGTGTAGGCGAAGGCGGCGGTCTCTTCCTTGGCGGGAGCCTCGACGGGCTTGGCGGCGCTGGCTTTGTAAACATCGGTGATCTGCTTCGAGGCATCGCCATCGAGCTTCAAATTGCCGCCGAGGAAGATTTGGATGTCATCGCCCTTCCAATCGGCGACGAGGGCGGCGTGGCTGTCCTCTTTCTTCAAGGTGGCGAGCACCTTGGCGACGCGGACGAGGTCGTCCTTCGGATGGGTGAAGACTTTTTTCGCGGCGATCTGGCTGACGAGGCCACTGGCGAGTTCGCGGGACTTGCGGGTATCCGCCTGATCGGCGCGGAGTTTGGCTCCTTTGAGCGTGGAGGCCTTCACTTCGGCGAATTCGGCATCGGTGAAGCCATGCTGAAGGGCGCGACGGATTTCCGTTTCGATCAAGGCGAGGGCGGGCTGCCAATTCTTCGGATCGCATTGAGCCTGGATGCCGCTGGTGAAGACGAAATCGAACTGCTCGTAGCTGTAAGCCTCCGCACCAATGATCGGAGCGCCTTCAGCCTTGGCGATCTTGGAGAGGCGCTGGTTGATCATGCTATCGGCGAGGATGCGAACGAGGTTTTTGCGGCGTTCCTCGGTGGTGTCCGGCTTGTTCTCCGCCTGGCGAAGGCGCTCGACGGAGATCGTGAGAGCCTGCGATTCCATCTCGGTGTGCAGCTTGGCGATCAAACCATGGCCGGTGGATATTTTGCCAAGTGAGGGGTCTTTGACCTCAGGGGCGGCTTTGGCGGACTCGAAGTGCTTTTTGATCGCGGCGATGACGGCGGCGGTGTCTTTGAAATCACCGACAGCAACGACGGTGGCACGCTGGGGCGCATACCATTTGCCATAGAAGTCCACGAAGCGCTGGCGGGACATCGACTTGAGCGTACTTTCGATGCCGATGGGCAAACGCTTGGGCAGCAGCGACTCCGGCAGGGCGAATTTATAGCCTTCGAGCATGGTGCGATACTCGACGCTGTCGCGGGAGAGCTTTTCGCTGAGGATAATGCCACGTTCTTTGTCAATCTCGTCGGCTTTGAGCAGCATGCCGTCGAGGTCATCGCGGAAGAGGCGCAGGCCGTCGTCGAGGTATTTGGCGTTCACCTCGGGCAGTTCGAGCATGTAAACGGTTTCTTTGAAAGAGGTGTGGGCATTGGTATCCGCACCAAAGCCCATGCCGAGGCGCTGGAAGAACTTCACCATGTCGCCGTCTTCACCGCCTTTGAAGGTGCGGGTGCCGTTGAAAGCCATGTGTTCCAAAAAGTGCGCCATGCCCTGCTGATCGTCCTCTTCCATCAGCGAGCCCACATCCATGTAAAGACGGATGCTGGCACGTCCCGGCGGCTCGTCATGCGGCAGCACGAGGTAGCGAAGTCCGTTCTCCAACGAGCCAAAGATGGCCTTCGGGTCCGGCTTGAGGTCAGAGGCGTCTTGCGGCCAGCCGGCGAAAGCGACCGTGGTGAGCAGTAGGGAGGTGAGAAGGGTGCGGAGCATGGTTGGAAGGAGAAAGGGGCGGATGAAGACGGTCAGCGTCTATCTTCGATGGACGAAACGACGTGGAGACAAGTTTTCGTCATACGTCATTCTGAATTTCGTCATTCCCTGTTTTACAGGGCTTCGTCGCGGCCGAGGCCGGCGTTCGGATCCGGCTCGATGAAACCCAGCTCGACGAAGAACTCGTCCATGGCCATCAGCGTGGCTTCATACATCTCGAAGGAGAGGTTGAAATTGAAGAAGCCGTGGCCTTTGCTATCGAACTCGATGAGGCGGCAGATGTTCTTCTTCTTCGAGGATTTGCGGGCAAAAGTGTAGCTGCCGTCAAAGGGCACCACGCGGTCTTCCGTGCCGTGCATGATGAGCATCGGCGGGAAGCCAGCCTTGATGCCACGGATGAGATCAGCGGCCTTGCGGGAGGCGTTGTCAGGCCAGCGATCTTGGTAGGGAGCGTAGCGTGACCAAGTATCGATCACCGGATTGAAGAGCACGACGGCATTCGGCACCGGGCTGCAATCGGTGACATCGGAGGGATCATCGAAGCCGTTCAAAACCGCTGCGGAAGCGATGGCATGACCGCCACCGGAGCCGCCCACGCCAATGATCTTGCCGGGGTTCACGCCGAGCTCGACGGCATTCATGCGAATCCAGCGAATGGCCGAGCGAGTATCCGCCATGGCTTGCAGCGGACCTGCGCCAGGATGGCGGGCACTCACGCGATAATCGAAACACATCGTCATCATGCCACGCGAGGCGAAATAGACGCAGTGCGGCGCAAACTGGGCGATCTGGCCATTGTCCCAGCCGCTGCTGAAAAAGAAGGCGGCCACCGACCTCGGATAAGGCGGCGCTTTATCCGGCTCCGGCTCCCAAATATACACGGGCAAGTCCATGCCATTCGCGCTCTTGAAGATCTCTTCACGAGCGGTCTTGAGCAGTTCCCGACCTCGATCTATTGGGGGTGTGCGAGGGTGTCCTTCCATGGGTGGGTTTGTGACGGGCGAGGTTTGAGAGAATTATGAGAACGGCAAATGGTTTCCTTGCCGCTGAGGCAAATACACACGCACGATTCATCCAAATGGATGCGGGTTTTGCGGTTGAGTTCGGAAGAAACAGGTCAAGATGGCAGCCGACATGACGCTCCGACCTCTTGTGCTTCTCGCCGCCGGCCTCCTCGCCAGCCTGCCCTCCCCTGCCCCGGCTCAATCCGCCGGGCCTGAACTCACCACCGCGCTGGTGAATGCCTACGGCCACTGGCGGGATGCGATGATACGCAAAGATGCGCGTGGGTGGGCCGGTGCCATCACGCAATACCGCCAGGTGGTGACGCGGAACCAACTCGTGAGTGAAAAGCAGGCCTTTCCCGATCAGGTCTTTGCCACGGCGGGCGATCCACCGAGCCTCGACGGCCTGCGTTTGCTCGAAGCCGAAGCCGTGGGCAAAACTGCTCACCTCGTTTACTTCGGCAAGGTGGACCTCGGCCAGGATCGCAATCTTTTGAAGGACACGGTGCTGAAATTGAAGTTCGGCTTCGAAAACGGCGGCTGGAAGTATGATAGCAACCGCTTCACGAACCTCGACACCGCGCCGGAGGTGCTCAAAAAGCTGCAATCAGGCAAAAAGACTGATTTCCTCGATACACCAGAGTTCACCCCGCCAGGCACCATGCCACCGCCGCCGCCGCTGTGCCGTGTGCCGGAATTTAAAGGCGGCTACAAGCTGCAATCCTTTGGTTACGAGACGCAGGTGCTCATGAATGGTTTTGACTTCACCCTGGTGGAGGATGCTCTCGACCAGCAGGTGATCATCGGCGGCCTCGTGACCGGCCAAAACGAAATCACGCTGCGCATGACGCCCGTGCCCACGCCCGAGAATGGAAAGACGGCTGTGCAGATCCGAATCTACAAACTCGATGTGACCCAGCCGGACAAACCGGGCACTGAGATCCTACGCTGGGAGGCACCGGATGGCAAAGCACCGAAGCAGATCACGCTGCCTTTCACCGTGAAGTAAGCGCCTGCCGCAAAAACGCCGCCACGACCTTCAGGCGGTCTTCGTCGTAAAACTCCGGCCCGCCGTGCTTCGAGCCGGCCAGCATGATGAGTTTCACTGAGGCTTGGTAAGCCTTCGCAAGCTCCTCCGATTGCGCATGCGGCATCTGCGGATCGGCATCGCCATGCAGAAGCAGCAGCGGCGGATCCGCCTTGTCGAGATGAGCGACCGGGCTGGCGAGCTTCGCCAACACGGGCACCTTTTCTGGCCCATCACCGAGCAGCAGTTTTAACGCTGGAATGCGCACCGTGAGACCAAACTCCGTGCTCTGGCCGAGGATGGACTGCAAATTCGCCGCGCCGTAAAAGCTCACGATGGCGGAGATGTCGCTGCTTTGATCCAAATGATCGCCCACTCGGCCTTCGAGAGCTTTGTGACTATTTGTCACGCCCACGAGCGCCGCCAAATGCCCACCCGCAGACGAACCGATGATGGCGATGGATTCCGCATTCAGATCAAAGAGCGAGGCTTTGCCACGCAGAAAGCGGATCGCCGCCTTGATGTCATGAATCTGCGCTGGAAATCGCGCCTGGGTGGAGAGACGGTAATCCACGCTCGCGATGGCAAAGCCATGTTCGAGGAGTCCCGCGATCGGCACATCGCTTTTTGAGCCTGCCCGCCAGGCGCCGCCGTGGACATACACGATCAGCGGCGGATGCTTCATGCCGGAGGGCCGGTGCAGATCGAGCAGCAACGGCAGGCCATCGACGCGGGCATATTCGACATCCGTCTGCGTGTCCGCGAAGACTGAAACGAGCGAAATAAGACAGCCAGTGAACAGAAGAAGGAGTTTCATTACCGGATATAAACGAACTCGCTGCTGTTGAAGAGCACATGGGCGAGATCGGTGAGGGCTTGTTCGCGGCTGGAGGCGGCTTCGCGGGCTTTCACGAAGTCGAGGGACTGCTGCAAACGCTGCGCGGAAGGGTCGTGGCCGAGCGTGAGCATGAACATTCGTTTGAGGGTGGCGTCGAGCGAGTCTGAAGCGGCTCGTTTCACGAGAAAGGCAGCTTGTTCTTCGACGAACTCATCGTTCATGAGCACGAGCGCCTGCGTGGGCACGGTGCTTTCGAGTCGGGCGGCGCAGGAGTCGGTGGTGGTGGGTGCGTCGAAGAGTTCCATCATCGGCATGAGGAGCTGGCGCTTCTGGTAGATGTAAATGCTGCGCCGCCATTGCTCGGGACCTTCCTGCTTGAGCAGCGGCCATTTGTTGCGCTGGCTGGTGGGTAGCAGATCAGCGCGAAGTCGCGGTTTGATGCCGGGGCCGCCGCGTTTCTCGTTCAGATTGCCGCTGGCTTGCAGGATGCAATCGCGCAGCACCTCGGCTTCCATGCGCTGGAGACCGTAGCCCGGACTTTCCAGTCCGGGTTCTGATCGAGTTGGAAAACTCGTTCTACGCTGCCGATACGTCGCTGACATCAGGATGAGCTTGTGGATGGCTTTGAAACGTCCGCCATTCGCGATGAGCTTACTCGCGAGATAGTCGAGCACTTCGGGGTGCGTGGGTTTGGAACCGGTGAAGCCGAAATTGCTGGGGCTGGCCACGAGGCCCTGGCCGAAGTGATGCTGCCAGAGGCGGTTGGCGATGACCCGCCAGGCGAGGGCGTTGTCTGGCGCGGTGAGCCATTCGGCGAGGGTTTTGCGACGCAGGGAGGTTTTAGAGCTCGGTGAGGGAAACGAGTAAGGCTTGAAGATCGTGGGAACGGTGGGCGGGACTTCCTCGCCGAGATTCAAGGCGCTGCCACGAAGCATGATGCGGGTGGGCGGCACCTGCGGGCTTGTTTCGATGAGGGCGTGGACCTTGGCGGTCTCGTCAATCTTCACGCGTTTGTCGTTTTTGTCCTGCGTGCCGGGCACGAGGCCATATTTTTCGGTGCCATTGAAGATGGCGAGCAGGCTGTAGTAATCCCGCTGAAGCAGCGGATCGGTTTTGTGATCGTGACAGCGGGCGCAGCCGAGCGTGAGGCCGAGGAAGACGCTGCTCGTGGTGGAGATGACATCGTCGAGTTGGTCGGCGCGGTATTGCGCGAGGGCATCGTCGTTCTTGCCCATGTTGTCGTCATTGCTGGGGCCATTGCGGCCAAAGCCGGTGGCGATGAGTGTTTCTTCGTTCGCACCATCGATTTCATCTCCGGCGAGCTGCTCGGCCACGAAACGAGCATACGGTTTGTCGTCGTTGAAGCTGCGGATGACGTAATCGCGGTATTTCCAAGCGTGCGGACGGTCGAGATCGTTGTGCGTGCCGCCGGTGTCGGCATAGCGAGCGAGATCGAGCCAGTGACGGCCCCAGCGTTCGCCGTAGCGGGGGCTTTGGAGGAGGCGGTCAATGAGCGATTCAAACGATGAAGGATCAAAGATAAAAGATGAAACCTCCTCCGGAGTCGGCAGCAGGCCGGTGAGATCGAGTGTGACGCGGCGGATGAGCGTGGCGGGATCGGCTTCGGGAGCGGGAGAGAGGTCGTTTTTCTCCAACACGGCCAGGACGAAGCGGTCGAGGTCATTTTTAGGCCAGGCGGTGTTTTTCACGGCAGGCGGCTTTGCCGGGCTCAAAGGCTGAAAAGCCCAATGGGACCGACCTTCCTCAACGGAAGGTGGCTTGGCGAAAACAGGCGCGGTGAGCGCGATGAAGAGGAAAAAACGCATCGACAGACATGCGTGTCTGAGGTCGTCTTGTGATACGACCATGAACACACCGACCACCAACGACCTGAAACGCCGTTCCTTCCTCCGCGCTGCTTTTTCCGGTGCTCTCGTCACGCCGGGCGTGATGAATGCCCAGCAGGTGGAGAAAGCCATCGCGGGTCAGTTTCATGAGGAAGCACGCGATTTACCGCTGGTGGAGGATGTGGATGTGATCGTGTGCGGCGCAGGCCCAGCGGGCATCGCGGCGGCGATCACGGCGGCGCGAGCGGGAGCGAAGGTACGTGTGTTTGAATGGCGTGGCTGCCTCGGCGGTGTGTGGACGGCCGGGCTACTGGGCTATTTGCTGGATTTCGACAAGCCGGGCTTCAATCAAGAGCTGCTCAAGCGCCTCGACGAACGCGACATGCGCCGTGGCACGAGCCAGAAGAGTATCTGCTATGAGCCGGAGGGCATGAAAGTGCTGCTGGAGGAGATGTTTGTGGAGGCGGGCGTGAAATTTCAGCTCCACACGCGAGTGAGCGCGGCCTACCGCGAGGGGAAACGACTCACCACCATCGTGACGGAGTCCAAAAGCGGTCGCCAGGCCTGGCGGGCACCCGTTTTCATCGACACGACGGGCGATGGCGATCTCGGCGCACTCGCTGGATGCGCTTTCGAGTATGGCGAGTCGGATTCCTGCCCCTGCCAGCCGATGTCGCTGAATGCGCTGCTGGTCTGCCAGGATGCGGAAGCACTTTCGGCCTTCATTCACAAGTCGGACCCGAGCAAGGCGGATGGCCTCGCTAAGGATGCGCTGCTGAAGGAAATCCAGCGCACGGGGCATTTCCCGTCCTACTCGAAGCCGACCTTGTTTCAGGTGCGGGATAATTTGCTGCTGGTGATGATGAATCATCAATACGGCGTGCCTTGTTTCGATGCCGCGAAGATCACCGAGGCCACGGTGCAGGCCCGTGCGGAGATGCACAAGATCGTGAACGGCCTGCGCAAGCTGGGTGGACCGTGGGAAGGCCTGCAAATCGCCGCCACGGCGGAGCAGATCGGTGTGCGGGATGGCCGGCGCATCGCGGGACGTTATGTGGTGAACAAGGACGATGTGATCGCCGGTGCCCGTTACGATGACGCGGTGGTGCGTGCGACTTTCAGCGTGGACATCCATGCGCTGAGTGCGGAGAACAACAAGAAGGCCGCCTACCACAATGCCGGCATCAAAACGAAGCCCTACGACATCCCGCTGCGGGCGCTCATCGCGAAAGACGTGGATGGCCTCATGATGGCCGGGCGCAACATCAGCGGCGATTTCATTGCACACGCCAGCTACCGCGTGACGGGCAACTCCGTGGCGATGGGCGAGGCTGCGGGTGTGACTGCTGCGCTGGCTGCGTTGTCCAAACGCCTGCCGCACGAGATCGAGATGAAGGAATGCGCGGCGAAGCTTGCAACGATTCGTTCGTAGTTCCCCGCCTGCATCGCTGAGCGAAGCACTGCGGGCAGGGGGGCTTCAGCCCGTCATCGACGCTCCCAAACACGGGCTGAAGCCCGAACTACGAACTCCTCTTCTTTTTGCCGAAGCCGAAGAGTTTTTTGAGCAGGCCGCCACCTTCGCTTTTGGCACCGATGTCCTCACTCGGTGCCACTGGAGCGGCAAGGCGACGCTTGGCGGCGGGTTCGGGCGATGTCGCGAGCGGCTGCTGGTCGATGACGACCTTCTTCTTCGGCTTTGCCTCGACGACTGGCTGTGGCAACGCTGCGCCCCACCAGGCGGGTGAAAGCACGGCAACACTGCCCCAGGCTTCGAGGCCTGCGTACCAGACGAGACTATCCGAAGCGATTTTATGGTCGCGGGCCATTTCCGTCATCACGGCGTCATCGTAAGGGCCTTCGGCGGCGCCGGCGTTGTTGAGATACCAATTCATGCGCGGACGCTACTCACTGGTCGAGAGCCGGAAACTTGAAATCCGCGCTTTTTCGATGCTCGCGAGCGGCGATGGCCTTCATCTGCGTGACGACCTCGGGATGCTTGGCGAGAAGATTGGTGGTCTCAGCGGGATCGTTTTCGAGGTCGTAGAGCTCTTCGGAGGTTTTCGCGGCCTTTTTGGCCTTTCCACCGCTGAGGCCGGTGCGGAGGTATTTCCACTTTCCGAGCCTGACGCATTGCTGGCCGCCGTAACCGGTGAATTCGCGGTAGAGAAACTCGCGCCCGTTTTGGCTCTCACCACGCAGGACGTTGGCAAAGCTGGCGCCGTCGATGCCGACGGGTGTTGGGTCCTTCACGCCGCAGAGATCGAGCAGGGTGGGCATCCAGTCTTCGAATCCAGTGATGGCTTTGCTAATGCCGGGCTTCACCTTCCCTTTCCAGCGCAGGATGCCGGGTGAGCGGATGCCGCCTTCATAGAGCGTGCCTTTGCCATCGCGGAAGCCGCTGCTGCTGTTGAAGAAGGCCGCGTCCACGCCGCCGAGGCCCTGATGCGTGCCGTTGAGCGAGCCGTTGTCGCTGATGAAGACGAAAATGGTGTCGTCATCGAGGCCGAGCTCGCTGATGAGTGCCATCATCTTGCCGATCTCGCGGTCCATGCGGGTGATCATCGCGGCATATCCGGCACGCGGTTTGAAGTGGGGCAGGTAGCCTTTGCCGCCTGGATACGGGGTCTCTTCAAACTGTCCGTCATACTCGGCCACCGAATCATCCGGCACCTGCATGGCCAGATGGGGCACGGTGGTGGGCCAGTAGAGGAAGAAGGGGCGGTCTTTGTGGTCGCGGGCGAATTTGAGCGCCTGATCGGAAATGAGGTCGGCGCTGTATTCGGTGCCCTGGAAGCGCTGGTAGCTCTCGGGCTTCGTGGGGTCTTCGTCGGGCTTGAGTTTGTCGTTGGAGGGAAAGGGCGGATTTTTGAGGTCGATGGTCTTGTCGTTGTCCCAGAGATAGGTGGGATAGAAATTATGCGCTACTCCCTGGCAGTTGTAGCCGAACCAGCGGTCAAAACCCTGCTTCAAGGGCTCTCCGGTGCTGCCGGGACCACCGAGGCCCCATTTGCCAAAGCCACCGGTGACATAACCTGCGGCTTTGAAGGCCTCCGGCATCGTCACGGTGGCATCGGGAATGGGAAACTGGCCTTCATGCTCCGGTTTGCCCATCTTGGGAAGGCCCTTGGCGATGTCGGCCTGGCGGTTGTCGCGGATGAAGGCATGGCCAGGATGGTAGCCGGTCATCAAAACGCATCGCGAGGGAGCGCAGACGGCATTGCCACTGTAGTGATCCATGAGCTTCATACCCTCGGCGGCCATGCGATCGAGATTCGGCGTGCGGATGTGCTTCTGGCCGTAGCAGCCGAGATCGCCACGCCCGAGATCATCCGCGAGGATGAGGATCACATTGGGCTGACGAGCGAGAGCCGCTGCGGTGAGCAGGAGGAGGACAAGGAGGGATTTCATGGTCGAGAAGCAGGTAACGCAGACGGTATCGACTTCTTCTTCGCCCGGCTGAGCTGCTCGGCCTCAGGCAGCCGCCAGATGACGTAGGCGGTGAGGACCACGGCCGTAAGGACGAGCAGGAGAATGAGATAAAACATGGGGCGGTTGGCGAAACGCATGGTGGCGATGCAAGCATGGCCGACTCCCTTCACAAGCTCATCTCTGCCATATGGAAAACGAAAAAGCCGCCAGTTAAGTGATCTCTGATGCGTTGTAGCCCCGCCATGACCGATCTCGATCCCAGCCTCCCCGAGCACCTCGTCCGCCGCGATTTCCTCAAAAAGCTCGCCGCCGCCTCCACCGCCGCGTGGATGAACGGCGAGCCACGGGCCCTCTGGGCCAAAACGGGCGACAAAGTCACCCATCCGCCTGCCAAGGCCGATGCGTGCATTCTTTTGTGGATGGCGGGTGGCATGGCCGCGCCGGATACCTTTGATCCGAAACGCTACTCGCCCTTCGAGAAGGGACTCGAAGTGAAGAAGATGCTCTCGACCTTCCCCGCCATCGACACAGCGGTCGATGGCCTCAAAATCTGCCAGGGGCTGGAAAACATCGCCAAGGTCATGGATCGCGGCACGCTCATTCGCAGCGCCGTGCAGCCGGATCTCGGCAGCATCTTGCATTCGCGGCATCAGTATCACTGGCACACCGGCTACGTGCCGCCGCAAACCGTTGCCTGCCCGCACATCGGCTCGTGGATGGCCAAAGTGCTCGGCCCGCGCAATCCCGTGATGCCCGCCTTCATCAACATCGGCCAGCGGCTGGAAGGCGTGGGCGAAAGTGAAGAACTGAAAGCCTTCACCACCGCCGGATTCTTCGGCAGCGAGTTCGGGCCGATGAATCTCCCCTTCCCTGAGGACGCCGCGCAGTCCGTGAAGCCGCCGAAGGGCATGGACGCGAACCGTTTCGCCAATCGCGACCGCCTTTTCCGCAAACTCGTCGATCAAAGTCCGCAGCGTGACTTCATGAGCGACTACCAGCAGCAGTCCATGCTCCGCAGCATGGACAACGCCTACCGCCTGCTCAGCGCCAAAGAACGCGAGGCCTTCGACATCACGCTGGAGCCTGCGCAGAGCCGCAAAATCTACGACACCGGCCGCTTCGGTCGCGGCTGCCTGCTCGCCCGCCGCCTCGTCGAGGCTGGCGTCCGCTTTGTCGAGGTCACCACCGAGTATGTGCCCTTCTTCCAGTGGGACACGCACAAGAGCGGCCATGACACCGTGGACGGACTGCACAAAGAAATCGATGCCCCCATCGCGCAACTCGTGCTCGATTTGGAAAAGAAAGGCCTGCTCGACCGCACGCTCATCGTCATCGCCAGCGAGTTCAGCCGCGATGCACTCATCGAGGACAAACCCGGCTCGACCGCCAGCGATCAGGCCACCTTCAAAGTCGAAACCATCAGCGAGGCGCAGCATTACGGCCTGCATCGCCACTTCACCGGCGGCACCAGCGTCGCCATGTTCGGCGGCGGCGTGAAGAAAGGCCATCTCTACGGCGAAACCGCCGACGAACGCCCGCTCATCGCCACCAAGAACCCCGTCAGCGTCATGGATCTGCACGCCACCATCATGACCGCCATGGGCATTAGCCCGAAAACCGAATTCGACATCGAAGGCCGCCCCTTCTACGTCACCGAAGACGGCAAAGGCAAAGCGGTGGCAGAGATTTTCGCGTAAAATAGAAGAGATTGACAGTTGGGCCTCTGGTTTGGTAACCAAAGCGATGAATAATAGCCTAGCCTTGCTGGTCGCAACCTTGGGAAGCCTCTGCCTGTTGCTTCAGGCTGGGTTGGCACAAGATTCTGGAACTCAGCAAGTCAATCTCGATGAGCTCATTGATTGGAAGGACATGCTTTCCACTCCGCATGCGCAGTTTTTGAGCAAGATGCAGGAGATCGAGAAGCGCTGCTCCCTATCATGTAGGCGTGAGGGAAAAGAGCTCGATGTATCATACTTCTTTGATCCACGGGCTCCACGCATTGAGTATGGTGTGTTCGGCGAACTCTTGCGCCCTTCCTGGGCCTACTTTCAATGGAAGTCCGGTGAACTGAATTACATCCGAATCGCTTTCGACGCGACTCAAGGGCGTCCCGGGATTGATCCGCTCGCGACGTTGGCGACCCTAGACAAATACTTTGGCATTCCTCATTCGGTCATCCAAGGCGATAACTTTGTCTGGAATCACGATGGCTACCGTGCCCGCTTTTTTAAGTTCTCCAACGCCGACGGGCACTGCATCCAGTTTGAACGAGCCTCCACAAAAACAGACACTCCGTCTAACTCTCCTCAATCCACCACGGAGTCGGCAAAAGCACTTTCAGCCAACCTCGACGCCTTCCTAAATGTCGCCACGATCTGGAATACCTCTCCCGATGCCTTCGAACAGCTCTACACCGCGAAAGCGGCGGACCCGAAAGCACAGCAAAAGCCGCCGCAGTTTGAGTGGATGAACGCGGAGAAGTCCCGCGCCCGCTTTTCGCGGCAGATGTTCTCCAACGTCGAGACAAAGCTCACCATGTTCGCGGGCTCGATCAAGGTGGAGGAGGCCATTTTGGAGTTCGTAAATGGGAAGGCCGCCAAATCGACGATCTCCTTCTACAACCGGGGCGATAGCGGCGACATCGAGGTGAAGGATTTTGACCGCATTTTCAAAACCATCGGCCAGAGCCTCGGCCAGGTGCTCAAGGTGGCCCCGAAGCGCCAGCTTAACTCGACGAATGCCGCGCTGCCCGTGGCGGGCTGGATGTGGACCTCTCCGCAGGCCACCGCCCTGCTCGAATACAACGAGTACCAGGTGCCCGGGAAGGTGATCAAACCGGAATTCCTGCGGCTGAGGCTGGCTGCTCCAGGACAGACGGACTACACCATGGGAAAGATGGTCACCGGCGTGCAGAGCATGGAACTCGTGAAACGTGTGACGAAGAAGCCGGATGGTGAAGTTTACATCAGCGGCGTGCCGATGGTGGACCAGGGCCAGAAAGGCTACTGCGTGGCGGCGAGCTGCCAGCGCCTCTTCGAGTACATGCGCATCCCTTGCGACCAGCATGAGATGGCGCAGCTCGTGCAGGTCGATGCGGATAGCGGCGCGAACGTCTTCGGCATGCAGAAGAGCCTCGCGAAGATCGACGGACGCTTCAAAGTGAGCTTCAAGCCGCTGGTGAATCCCGAGCAGTATTACTCAGGCAGCAGCGGCAAGCGCCGCGTCTCGGACAAAGAATTCAACAGCATCGTCAAAGAGTATGTGAACAAAGGCGTGCCGCTGCTGTGGGCGCTGGAGTTGGGCCGCGCCGACGAGGAACCTCCCCTGCCCGGAGCCGGGCAGACGCGTGGCGGTCACATGCGCATGATCATCGGCTACAAGATGGAGAACAACCAGATCACGAAGATCCTCTTTACCGATTCGTGGGGTTCCGGCCATGAGCTGAAGCGCATGGCCGCTTACGATGCCTACGATGTGACCATCGGCCTCTACTCGATGGCGCCGCGCGGTTTGTGAGGCCACCCTTACTCGGCGGCCAGAGAGATGGCAAAGCACCTTGATGATGAAGGGTTAAGAACTTTTCTCTTTTCCAAAGACCCTGCTTTTGATAAAAGCGTGCCGGAAATTAAGAAAATAGTCTCCCCTTTCACCTGTCATGAATGCTCATCCGGCCATACAGTCACTGACTGGGAACCCGTTTTCCCTGAGGCGGTTCCGCCGCCAGCGCTGGATCGCTTGGCTGCAAATCATCTCCATGATGCATTGGATGACGGCCCCTCTTCTGCAGGGAGCACGTTATGAGCCGGAGTCAGGCCCCCCTCCGCCTGCCACCTGGCAAAATCAGCCCGTTTGGGACGGGGACGGACAGGAGCCGGAGTCCGGCCCGAATCTCGGCCACAGTGATTTCGACCAGCTCCCCAACTGGTATGAGGACTTCATCGGCACGGATCGTTATAATCCCGATACCGATGCCGATGGCATCACCGACAGCGACGAGCTCCTCACCACCTTCACGAACCCCCTCGATCCCGACAGCGATGACAATGGCTGGACCGATTTCGAAGACTTCAGCGGAGACAGCCTCGCCACCGCCGACCCAGACAGCGACGGCGTGACCAATGCCGATGAGATCAGTGCCGGCACCAATCCCCGCAATGCCGACAGCGATGGGGATGGCCTCGGTGATGGTCTGGAGATAAGCCTAGGCGGTGCCTACAGCCCCGTCCTCAGCGATACGGACAGCGATGGCATCAGCGATTACAATGCCTACTACGGCATCCCCACCCCCGAGCCACCGCCGCCAGACACCACCGATTCGGACGGCGACGGCCTGCTCGACAGCCAGGAGGCTTCCCTCGGCACCTTGCCAAACGACAGCGATACCGATGACGACGGTCTCCTAGATGGTGTGGAGGTTTCTTGGGGTAGCTCCCCCATTGATGCGGACAGCGATGACGACGGTGCCTCCGATTTCACTGAAAACAGCCTCTCCCTGAACCCGCAAAACTCGGACAGTGATGGAGATGGCCTTACGGATGGCGACGAACTCGCCGCCACTCTTGCCGGTTCGCTCAATCCCGCCCTGGCCGATACCGATAGCGACGGCGAGAGTGATTACATGGAGGTCCACGGCCAGCCCGCCCCTCCTCCGCCTGCCGATACCGATGGTGATACCCTCACCGATGAGCAAGAGGCCGCCCTCGGCACCAATCCCAACAGCACCGATTCCGACAGCGACGGCCTGGACGATGCCCTCGAAGTCTCCTGGGGCAGCAATCCTCTCTCCAATGATAGCGATGGCGACACCCTCCAAGACGGCACCGAATACCTCCTCGAAACCAATCCCAACCACACGGACACGGATGGCGACAACCTCACCGACGATTACGAAGTCACCATGGCTCAGACGAATCCCAATCTGACCGATACAGACAGTGACGGCCTGCGCGACGACTTCGAAATCCTCTCAAACCCGCAAACCAATCCCCTCAGCGCGGATACCGATGGGGACCTGCTTACAGATCAAGAGGAGGTGAATGCATCTGTGGCCTTCGCAGGTTACAAAGGAGTCCTGAATCCGGCTGCTGCGGATTCGGATGGTGATGGCATCGAGGACTACATGGAGGTTCGCATCTACCTCGGAGATTCAGATGCTGGAGGCATACCAGATCGCATCGAGCGCCTGTATGGTCTGAATCCCGCCAATCCCGCCGATGACACGGGAGATTTGGATGCGGACGGCGTCACCAATCTGGCGGAGTTTGAGGCAGGCACGTCATTCATGGCCGATTTCATCCCGGAATACGACACCGACCGCGATGGCCTCACCAACGTGTGGGAGCTGGCGCATGGCCTCGATCCTATAAATCGCGAGGACGCCGCCGCTGACCCTGACGGAGATTGGCTCACAAACAGCGAGGAACAGCAATACAACACCGATCCCCAGGTGGCTGATTCGGGCCTTACGGGAGTGGATTCATCAGGCGCGCCCTTTGCTGACGCCCCGCCTGGAACGAGCGATGCGAATGCAGATTGGGACCAGGATGGTCACAGCAACCTCGAAGAGACACTGGCAACCCACACAGATCCTCGTGAAAGCAATGAACCGGAGCCTCCTACAGAACCGGAGCCTCCTACAGAACCGGAGCCTCCTACAGAACCGGAGCCTCCTACAGAACCGGAGCCTCCTACAGAACCGGAACCGCCCACCGAGCCAGACCCTACAGGCTGCAATTGCGGCTGCTCTTCAGGAGAGTCCTGTGTTAGTTCATCTTGTTCGGGCACCTGCAACACGAGCACTAGCCTTTGCACGACCTGCGATTGCCAGGTTGAAGGCTGTGACACGTCAGCCTGCGGCCCATGTTCACAAAACAACGTCTGCACGACCTGCGACTGCCAGATTGAAGGCTGTGACACGTCAGCCTGCGGCCCATGTTCACAAAACAACGTCTGCACGACCTGCGACTGCCAGGTCGAAGGCTGTGACACGTCAGCCTGCGGCCCATGCTCGCAAAACATCTGTACTGGATGTAACTGCGGGGTGGATGACTGCGATACCTCCACTTGCACTGAAGGTTGTCGCTGGTCCTGTAGCTGCGGCGGCACCCAGTTTACACCAAGTAAGTGCAGTGGATGCACCCAAGATTCAAACTGCATGGAGTACGGCAGTGACCCGTGCTATCAAATGAACTACTGCCAGTGCGGCTGCGGATGCTGCGGCGTTCTCACCGAAGAACAAACCTGCGAAACCATGGGATGCTGCACCTGCGGCTGCGGTCATTACTCCTCATGTGGCGTTGTTTGCACTCAAGAGGAGTGCTTAAACGCTTCATGCACTTGTGGCTGTAACAACGACCCCTGCACCCAAGACGGCGATTGTGTGGATGGTAACTGCAAACCGTGTGAGTGTGCTTACGAAGGAGAGCTTGGCTGTGACTGCACAAGTCAAAGTGGTTGCGACGATGATTGTCAAGATTGCAAGTTCACAATTGATCCAACAGGTAGTGTCTGTGATGATTATAGTGGAGAAACGGATTCTAAGCATACTGCCACGGATACGGCTGTAATCGCTCCTTCAAATATTCCATTCGTGGAGCAGCCCGCTGCAAGTATTGTAACAAAATACAATTATTCGTATGCAGATAATCCGACAATTGTCAGTTGTGATTTTGATGGCTACTTTGAAATGGTAATATCTCTGCCTGCTCCGGGCGGTGGCACCTATTCCGGAGGCTTGGAATTCGAGGTTTCGAATGCGACAGCAGAAAATGAGCAAAAAATAGAAGATACAAGGGATTACAACTATGTTTTTGACGCCGAATTCGAGCTAAAATGGACCATCTATGTAGTTCTACCATTTTTGGGCAAAACAACATTTGATAGCGGGACAATTCCTGACGGAAAAGTCATCGGTATTAATACACCGTCCCACGCAATCCCAGGGAAATGCCAATGTCCAAAACCCTACTGTGACTGTGCTGGGTTCCCAGAATAAGTTTATTCCTATGAGAACAAAGCTTTTTGCTAAAATTAGTTTCGCAGGTTTTCTGCTGGGAGTTACGTCACTCAAGTTAACTCCATTATTGATTCAGAAATTCTCTAGCAATGCTCAGATACGTCTCCAGTGGAGCATTTACAATGTGTTCTTCTCATTCATAGCCATCGTATTTTTTTTATTACTTTCAATTATTTTTACTGCAATTTTTTTACTTCAGAGCTTCCGAAAAAGAAAAAACCAACAGGCCGTTTCTATTTTATGAGAGTTAATCTATGTCCTCCTTGCCCATAACCCAATGCAGCTCCGGTTGGTTGCTCAACACTGCTTTGGTGACAACGTTGTTAGCCGCGTTGCTTCCGCAGGTACAGGCAAACCTTTCCTATCTCGCCTTTGTCGTCGGAGTTCTTGCCCTTCTCAAAGCGCAGGCACTCATTAAGCCAGCTTCTATTGGCAGTGTGACTTGGGCGATGGTTCTCCGTCATTTGTTTGGCCCGGTGATCCTGCCGGTTTACGGCCTAGCTGCGGCGGGTCTGCTTTGGCTGGATGGGACCAAGAACGGCGCAGGCTGCTCCCATTGCGGGAGTGATGGCAGCGGCTGCACCTCCTGCCACGCGGAGACAGCGGCTTCACCGGCTGCGAAGCTGGCCCCTCCTAGCATGTGCGGAGGAAGCTGTGGCGCCGGTGGAAGCGGTGGCTGCGGGAGTGGCGGCTGTGGCAAAAGCGGGGGGGGCTGCGGAAGCGGCTGTGGAGGCGGCAGCAAGAAGCCCGCGACAGCAAACGCGAAGGGCGTGGCGAATGTGAACATCCCCCCACCACGCCCGAAGATGAATCCTGTGCCGCCCGCTGCGGCCAACCTGCCCGGCCTAAACGGTCCGAATGCGCGGCCGCTACCTGCCGGGGTGATGCCGAAC
>Ga0114981_10000891_pt1 | contig 19724 bp, 13 predicted proteins | sample S_140806_MF_Meta_FD_87028 | JGI IMG/M metagenome (GOLD analysis project Ga0114981, IMG submission 87028) | Freshwater microbial communities from Lake Simoncouche, Canada to study carbon cycling - S_140806_MF_MetaG | ecosystem: Environmental > Aquatic > Freshwater > Lake | place: Lake...
CGCTACTGGATTTTCTAATTTCGCTACTCGATTCAGAATGCAATAACCCCTTATACTTATGATAGGCAAACAAATCCTCAATTACGAAATCAAATCGCTCCTTGGTGAAGGAGGGATGGGTAACGTGTACCTGGCAGAGCACGTGCAACTCGGTCGCAAAGTGGCCATAAAAGCGTTGCATGCTCAATTGGTCAACAATCAAAGCATTCGCACACGTTTCAAGAATGAAGCGAGTACGATGGCACATTTGCAGCATCCGAATATTGTAGCGCTGTATGATTATTTGGAAGCACCAGATGGATTGTTTTTGATTATGGAATACGTAGAGGGAACTCCATTGGATGAATATATCCGCAATATATCGGGACCAATTCCGGCAGATCGTGCTGTTCCCATGTTCACTCAGATTCTGGAAGGCTTTAAATATGCACACGGAATGGGTGTTGTGCACCGTGATATCAAACCTTCAAATATTCTTATCGCGAAAGACGGCAGCATGAAAATTCTCGACTTCGGTATTGCGAAGCTGGTGAACGAGGCTGGGAATAAATTGACGAAAACAGGAACGCAAATGGGAACTGTTTTCTATATGAGCCCGGAGCAAGTGCAAGGAAAAGACGTAGATCATAGAAGTGATATTTACGCATTGGGTGTAACATTTTTCCAAATGCTTACCGGTGTGTGCCCATACGATGGATTGACGACGGAGTTTGAGGTGTATGGTAAAATTGTGAATGAGCCATTACAAGCTCCAGGAAGTATGATTCCGGGAATTCCAGCTCATCTGAACACGGCGGTTGCAGTTTCAACGCATAAGGATCCTTCTTACCGTTATGCTGGTTGCGGCGACTTTATTGCGGCAATTAATGGTCAGGCTACATCTTATGCTCCTCCGGTAATACCTGTGCAAAACACAATGGCTAATGCAGGACAAACCTTCGCGAATCCAGTAGTGAATACTATGGCAGGAGCACCACCTGTCTCAGAAAAACCAAAAAAGAAGAAAAGTGTATTGAAGATTGCGTTGATTTCGCTCGGTGCTCTTTTATTGATAGCAGGTGGATGGCTATTCTGGAAAATGAGTGGGACAGAGGCGCATTTGAAATTTATTCCGAAGAATGCATTTGCTGTTGCAACAATTGATTTGTCATCACTCGCCAAAAAGGTAGACATAGAAGCCATTCAGCAATTGGAGATCTATCAGAAGATCATGAAAGAGATGGATAGAGAGAATTCTTCTATTTCTGAGAGTGTTGAAAAACCGCTCAATACGGGCATTGATATTTTCTCGAAACCTTATGCGTTCATGGCTTCCGATCGTGGAGATGATAATAGTTTTTACGGTGGATTGGTTTTCGCAATTAGTGATGCAGATGATTTCAAAAAGTTTGCGGAAGACATGAGTAAGGGTGGAATGACGGATGAAGAGTCGGATATGTTCTACCTCGAACTAGACAATAATGATGTTGCTTTGGCATGGAATTCGAAAGGCGCAATTTTATTGGCTGCCAACAAAAGCGATGATGAGTTGAAGAAACAGTGTCGTAGATTACTGAGTCAAGAGAAAGACGAAAGTATTTTGGCAGATGAATCGTTCGACAAGTTTCTCGATGCAAATCACGATTTTGCGCTCTATACAAACACGAAGAACGCATCAAACAATTCTTCAGTAGCACAGTTGGCCATGATCTCGAAGCAATCGATGATGTTTGGTTTAGATTTCTTAGATGGTCAAGTGAGTTTGACTGCAGAAGGAGTTGGTGAGGGCGATGAATCGGCGCCAACGTTCTTCAATACATCAGGAATATCTGGAGGCCTTGCGAAAGGTATTCCAGATTCCAAAGCGGTTGTTTCACTTTCGTTGAACATCAAAGGTATTTTCGATTTCATGGAAAGCAATGAAGATTTCTCTGCTGCGTTGGATAATATTGCACGCGAACTGGATGTTGAACGTAGCGCTCTGAATACTTTGCTACAGGGAGATGTATTCGGAAGTCTTGTGAATTTCGAGCAGCGTATTCAAGCAAGAACTGAAACTGTTCCGCATTACAATTACGATTGGTGGTATGGTGGATATTACACATATACGACAGAAACAGTCTACGATACTAATCTTGTACCTGTTTTCGTATTCGGTATTACTGCAAATGATCCGGGATTGATGGGGCACATTATCATCAATAATTTTGAGATTAATGATACCATTGGCTTGCCAAGTATGAATGGAGGAACCTTCTCTACATTCAGCTCACACAATGGTGGCAACTTCTATTTCTGTAATGATTATCAAATGGCGCAATCATTGGAGAGTAATGGTACATGTGGCAGCTCATTGAGTGGAGCAGTGGCTTCACAAATTACTTCGAACCCAATAGCTGGCGAGGCAGACATGAAATTGAAAAGCTACCCTGATGTTTTGACGGCCGAATTGCAGAATGGAATGGGAGAGCGTGGTTATACTACCTTCAGCAAATTCTGGTCAGTGATGAATAATATTAATGTTCAGCAGTCGAGCAACCGTATGACCTTAAGTTTGAATTTGAATGGAGGAGGTAATGCAATCATGAGTTTGCTTGACGCAGTCAATGGCGCGTATTTAGCAGAAGAGAATTATAACAAATAGTACACTGCACACACACCGTTTACTACACAAGAAAAGAGCCGGAAATATCCGGCTCTTTTTACTTCACTTCTTTACTGTAAATGCAGCTTGCGTATTACTTCGTAAAGTCAAAAGAGAGTAGGTCTCCGTAAGCGTAAACTGTATTGTTGTTGTCGATCACATCAATTCGAGCCTGATAGGTTCCAGAGTAGTCAAGTTCAGAGTAGGGAAGGAATACGGAGAAATCTCCATAGGTGGTGTATTGATAGTTTGGTATGAAGGATTCAGCAGTATATATTTTGCCGTCTGAGTCGGTATGTACACCTGAGCCGTACACGGAATTGCCGTAAGAATCATAAATATAGAGCTCAGCATAACACTGAACATTGAGCAGGTTGCTGGTGTTGAATGTCACGTGTACTTTCATCCCATATTCATCTCCATAATACACATTATGTTCCAACCACGAGCTGGTAATTTGTGCGCTTGCATTGTCTTCTAATGCCGGGGGCGGTGGTGGAACTGTACCATTGTTATCGGCATTGACTGCGGCATCAGCTGCGGCTACACTATCAGCTTTTGCGGCCGCTAAGTAGTCGTTGTTGGTGTTGTAATCATCGTCGTAGGCATATTCATTGATCGTGTAGCGGATATAATCATTATAGAGAACAGCATCGGTGATGAGCATAGGTATGATCATGAGTATTGCGCCCAATCCAAATAGCCAACTTGCTCCTGAGAATTTACTTTTTCTAACTAAACCGATAATTCCCATGATTAGCGCGCCCACAATAAGTATTGAAGAGATGGCGGCGCCTAAAAAGAAGTCGTATGGACTTAATAACCACGGAAACACTACGGCTATTGCGGCAACGCCAAACGCAATAATAGCGAGAACATTAACTTTACCACTCTTGATTGGCTGTTGCGGTGGTGGCGGAAAGTTGGGTGGTGGCGCTTGAAATGGTGGTGGATTGAAGGCCGTCTGATTGTTATTGACAGGCGGTGGCATGTTTGGGGCAGGAACATGCATTTGTACATTCTGCGGAGTTGTGAGTCCGTATGAAAACTCGTTACAATTCTGAAATCGATCCTGTACGCGTTTCATCGTTGCTTTACCAATTACATAGTCCAGGGCGTGCGGTATTCCCGGATAAAAAGCACTCGCCGGAGGAAGAGGATCATTTACAATTTTCCCATACACTTCGTATTCAGTTGTCATACCGTCGTAAGGACAAACTCCGGTGAGCATCTGAAAGAACGTGACGCCGAGTGCATAAATGTCAGAGCGAATATCTACTTCTTTGCCTTGCACTTGTTCTGGACTCATGTAAAATACGGTTCCCATTTGAGTGCCGGTCTTGGTGAGCTTGTTGCCAGCTTCACTCAGCATTTTCGCAATACCGAAGTCCAGAATTTTTACTTCGCCATTATTCATGAGTAGAATATTTGATGGCTTGATGTCGCGATGTACTATTCCTTTGGAGTGTGCATAAGCGAATGCGTCCAGGATTTTTGTCATCATCGGCACTGCCCTTTCTGCAGGAATAGGACCAGAAACGTTGCGGATGTATTCGTCAAGCGGCTTTCCATCAACAAGCTCCATCACCAGATACAATCCGTCCTCTTCTTCAACATAATCGTAAAGCGAAACGATTCCAGGATGTTGCAAGTGCGCCATTGTGCTAGCTTCCTGTTTAAATCTGGCGCGTAACGACTCGTTCTTCACCAGTTGTTGATGTAAACTTTTTACCGCAACTTTTCTGCCCAGTTGAACATGTTCTGCTAGATACACGTTACCCATTCCCCCTTCTCCAATCAGGGAAATTATTTCGTAGCTAAGAATTTTTTTACCAATCATTTCAATATGTTTAATCTTATTTGGAACTCGATACTTATTGTCTGTACTCTATGATGAATGCTATTCTGCTTGTCATTCTTGTTTGCGTTTGGCGCTGTAGACTCTCGGCTAAATTGAATCCTTCTTCTTAAGCGAAATCCAGATTCCAATGAGACATAAAAGCGCCAAAGATAAAACAACAATAAAGTCAAGGCTCAGTGTTCCTGCAAGATCTCCGAATGTGTCTCCATAAGAGGAGTCGTAGTTCTTTTCAAGTACTCCGAAGGCGTCCGTTTGAACATCTGTAATTTGAGCTGCTTTGTCGGGTTGGGTAGCTAACAAAGTGGTATCGATTTTAACTTCCTTATCCCAAACATCTCCTTGGATGTGAGCGAAGCCTTCTGTTCCCCATCGAGAGAATGTGAAGTAACTCATAAACTCTACACCCATATTCTGAATTGGTGCTACTATACCGGCAAGCATGATTTGAGGGATGATCGCAATTGGGACGATGGACATGACCTTCTCAGTGTTATTCGATCCTGAGGATATTAATAAACCGAATAGTGAAGAACAAACTGTGATGAAAAACATCCAGAGAATTCCAGATAGCGGATCATTCCACGATAAACTTCCTGAGTAGCACATCCAAATAATGAGATTGAACATGACAGCTTGCAGGAATGCAAATAATCCTAAGACCGTGACTTTAGAAAAAACGTATGGCAAAATGACGACATTAAACATTCTTTCCCTTTTGTAAATGGGTAATTCTGCTACAATTTCTCTTGCCGCATTGTTTACACCGAACCATATTGCGGAAACAGCCATAAGAAATGGAACGGAGATTCTGATATCGGAAAAGATGATGCAAATTAACAGTGCGATAATCGGCGCCTGCAGCAGCATGATTGCGGAATTCAGTTTATCGTTTGTTTTTATTTTTAAATATCTGCTGAGTAGCCAGTAGAATTGCCTGAATACATTTACGTCACTGGAAGGTCTTCTGGAATTCGCAGGAGGCATTTGAGGGTTGTTGCGACCCGCATACATTTTGTTGATCCAGTATTTTGCTTTTTCTCCTGCTATATTGGCATAAACCTCAACTGGAGCGCTGACATTGAAGTAGCTTTTGTAGTCTCTCGCGCCACCGTAATAAACCATGTAGCCTCCTTCAGCCATAAAAATAACGGAGTCCATATGGTTCAGATCATCGGGCTTGTGGGTAACGATCACGACGGTTGTTCCTGCAGCCGACAACGAACGCAGAATTCCCATGAACTCTTCAATAGTTTGTGGATCCAGCGGTGATGTTGGTTCATCTAGAAACAATATGGCAGGATCAGAGAGCAGCTCAACTGCTATGGAAACACGTTTTCTTTGTCCGCCGCTAATTGCAGATACCAGATTGTTTCTGATTTCTGTAATGTTCAATGCTCTTAAAAGTCGATCTATTTTCTGATCTGTTTCTTCGTCACTGATTCCGTCTAATCTAATTTTTGCAGCGTAATAGATGGATTGCTCTACGGTCAATTCTCTATGAACAATATCGTCTTGTGGTACGTATCCAATCTGTGTTTTGAGATAATCATAATTCTCAATCAGATCAAGTCCGTGTACCATTACGTTACCTGTACTCGCAGGGGAATCTCCATTAAGAACTTTCAGGAGCGTTGATTTTCCGCAGCCCGATGGCCCCATGATGGCAACTAATCCACCGGAGGGAATATCGAAAGATGTTTGCTTCAGTGCGGTGAATCCATTACCATAGACTTTGCTAACGTTATTTGCTCGTATAGCAGATTCTGTACTTAAATTTCTGGCTGCAGTATCGAAGCTTAATTGGAAGCGACCAACAAATAGACGATCATTACTTCCCACTTCAATGGATGTAATCTTGCGGCCATTTACAAATGTTCCGTTGGTTGAACCGAGGTCAGTTACTTTGAAGCGACCGTTGCCTACTTTACGTATGCTTGCGTGTACTCGACTAATGGAGTGATGAGAAAGTACTACGTCACATTCTGGAGCACGCCCAACGGTGATTTCTTCCTTATTGATCAAATACTGATTCAGCGATCCGATTGAACTTGTTGGAGCAGCAGTGGCGTTAGGTGCTATAGAATAGGCTTGCGCGGTGTCTCCAACAACCATTTTTGAGTCGCCGGAAGCGGAAAACATTACAGTATCTCCAGACTTCAAACCAATCAATTGACCGGAAGGAATGCGTGTGCCGTTGACAAACGTTCCGTTGGTGCTTTCGCAGTCTTGAATGTATACGCGATTCCCATCATAGACCAGCTGAGCGTGGAGTCGCGAAACATCTTTGCTACTGAATAGAATATCAGCATCGGATTTTCCAATAGAAACGGTCGTGTGCGAATTGCCGGAGAAGGCGATTTTCTTGACCAACGAATTACGCTCCAGAAAGCTGAACTTTATCTCACTCATGATCAGAAATTATTTTTTCTGAATAATAATTTTGGACATATCCGTGGTAACGGTTACGTCAAATGGTATTTCCATTATTTCTTTGTCCATGCGGATGGTTGCATTTCCCTTGATGTAAGCTGAATTCAGGTTTTGTCCTTTCTTTTCAAGTCCCGCTATCATCAAAGCCATGTGGTGTACAGCAAGGCTTCCGTTAATGGTGTTTTGTTCTTTCGGGTTTAGTAGGACTGGTTTCTGAGTGCTCCACGTACCAACAATGGTTTGTGATCCAATTTGAGGGAAAATATCAGCAGTTAGTTTTTCGACTGTAAATGGAAACGCGAACGTGTTGGAGAGATTGACGTTAAAATCCATTCGCGATTCAGTGACACTTACGGGTCGATAATTGAGCGAGTCAAATGTGATATCATTCTTTGCGAAGAATGATTCCATTAAAAGTTGATTGATATTTTCTTTCGGTATCGCTGATTCGAAGGAGACTTGACTCACAAAAAAGAGTGGGCTGAATGAACCGTTAAGAATAACGGTGCTGGTGAGGTCGGCGCCTGTCTTATCATATAAAGCCAATAGCTTGTCGCTATTCATCTTCATGGTGATCATAATTGTATCCGTTTCACCTGCATTCAGGCTGAAAGAACCAAGGATGCCGCTCCCCGTTTGATCTTCGCCGTTTTGCGTAATTACTGTAACATCAGATCCGCTTATGGAGAATACGTTTGGGTTATTGATCACGAGTTGCAGTTCCACTGTTAATGTGTCGCCATTTTTCTCCTTCACTCTTACTTTATTTACTCCAATCAGTTCGGGTTTGGAGGAGAAGATTCCGACTACTCCCAAGAGTATCACGAAGTTGATGAGGAAGAAGAGCAGTAAGAACTTCCAATTAAATTTTCTTTTCTGTTTCATACTTGTATTATTCACAATCTTCTCCATAATTCGTTGCAATGTGATTCTTCAAGCACAATCTCCGCTGCGAAGAAAGCGGATGACTGCTCATGAATTCAGAAAGAGAATCTTGTTCACCTTCATCGCGAGACATGCGTTCCCATAAATCCACTATAGGACATGGTTGATATCCGCTTCTAATACATAGATCCGCGCCTTTGAAATCGCAGTGTGCTTCGTCTTTTTTACCGAAAGGACTTCTCAGGATTCCATCTATAGTTGCTGCAATTCCTCCCATCTCAGGACCAAATGTTTGTTCGGAGAATTTTTGAGCGAGCAGCATCTTATTGATGTGTCCTAATTCGTTGTGATAAATTTCGTGGCCGACAATACCCGCAATTTCATTATCCGATTCTGTGAAATCATACATCGCGGTCGTGAAGTATATCCTGCCTCCACACGTCCACGCATTGATCTGATCAGATTCAATTAGGAATATGCGGTAAGTGAATCCCTTCGGTTCAGGGATATTTCGAACAAGCGTATTCAGAATAGATTCTAATTTGTCGCTTTGTTCGTTATTTAAAATTGTAGCTCCGTTTAATAATTCTTCATGATTCTGATCTCCAAAATCCATTTCTTCCTGAATGGATACTGTGAGGCCTGACGAGTTTAGCATATCAGTTCTCATGTCATCAAGAATATCGCCAGCTCCAGCTGCGTCCTGATTTTCTTGCGTCACGATACACGAGAAGTCGTAGGTTATTTCACCCGGAGCTTTTGTCTGTTTGTTGGAAATGGAGCCATCTCCTTGATTGTCATCCTTGGTATTTTCATCCGAGGTAGTACCTCCAGTTTTTCGTGTGCGCGAGTTTTCAGCAATTTCGTCTGACGGCACGCTTGATGGCGCTGCAGAAAGTTCATTAAGTCCCCAGCAGGCGAGTAACAATAAAATTGCTGCTGCAAGACTCATCGCATAGGTGAGTGGTTTGCTGTATTGTTCTTGTTTTGTATGAGACAAATGGATACTCGAAGAAGTAATGTGCTTTTCCCAGTCGAAGTGAGATCCACCCAAGACAACAAAATCGCCTACGCGTAATGGACTTAGTCCATTGATGCGTTCTCCATTCACAAATGTTCCATTGGATGACTTAAGGTCGTTAATAAAATACGATCCGTCGTCATCAATGATAAGTTGCGCGTGACTTCCAGAAACATGCGGTTCATCAATAACAACGTCCGAGTTCCTACTTCGTCCAATAATAATTACTGTACTCAATTGTCTATTTACGTTTAGTTACAACAATATCCTCATCCGCTAAACTTCCATCGTCATAGACCAGGGTAAGCGTTAGTTCATCCTTGTTCAATTTGTACATGAACTCCTGGGTTGGCTCCCATTCGTTATTACCATTAGGATCGAGAGTAAGTTCTTTGCTTTTTTCTCTGATGGTCCATTCTCCTTTTTCCGTTCCATCCGAACTTTTTACTCTGTACGTAAGATCATCTCCGTCTTTCTCGAATGTAAGAACCATACCTTTTTCACAGTTATAGTCGCATTCCCACTCTCCTACGAGGCGATTGGTATCACTTGAGTTGCGGATGAAGAAAATTACACCTACTACAATTAGCACTAATGCAATTCCAACACCACCGAGAATAAGTCCGGTGTTTGATTTCTTACGTGCAGGAGGTGGGAAGTAAGGTGCTTGTTGTTGAGCTCCGCCTTGCTGCATGTTGTTATACGGTTGGTTATAGCCGGCGTTTCCTTGCGGAAATCCACCTCCACCCACTGCGTTTCTCCATGGAACAACAACGTTACCCACTTTCAAGATATCCGTTGGTTGAAGTGGTTCGTTCTGAATTCGTCTTCCGTTGATGAAGGTCCCATTGGTAGAACCATTGTCTCGTACGAAGTAGCTATTACCATTAATGATTATTGTTGCGTGATGTCTTGATACAGACGGATCATCTAAAACAATTTGATTTTCTTTGGATCTGCCAATTCTAATTTCCTGCATTGGTTTTGGTGTTATGTAATGATGTATTAGTAATAAGTTATTTGATCATTTTCAGCAATAATGCAACCGTGTTGAAAGCTTAGTTCTTGATGAATTAGTTTAGTTTGATGCGCGATAAGTCCTTCTGAAAATCTTTGATGTTGGAGTAGCGTTGGGACTTATTAGCAGCAGTAGATCTGTCGATGATTTGTTGCAAGGCGTCTGAAACAAATGGGTAGAATTCTTTCGCCTTTGGAAGGTTGCCGTTGCGTATCTTTTCGAATAATTCGTCGCGTGAAACGTTGCCTCTGAGTGGAGTCGTTCCCGTCAGTAACTGAAAAAGGGTAATGCCAAGAGCATATATGTCTGACTGCTTGTCTACATTCTTACCCGTCGTTTGTTCCGGACTCATGTAGAGTGGACTGCCCATGACTGCTCCACTTTCAACTTTCGATTCATCATTCGAAATTCCAAAATCCAAAATCTTGATTTTTCCGCTGGAGTCAAGCATGATGTTGGCGGGTTTAATATCAAGATGAAGTACTCCAGCATTATGTGCATACTCTATTGCTCCGAGTATTTCAGACATAATTTGGATTGCCTTCGGTTCGGGAACTGGACCAGAAACTTTATTGATGTATTCTTCCAGATTAACACCATCTATAAATTCCATCACTAGATAATAGGCTTCATCTTTGATGATGAAATCTCTTAACGAAACAATTCCAGGATGTCGTAAGTAGAGATATTGATTGGCTTCAAAAATAAATCGCTTGCGCATTGATTCATTCTTGAAAAGATTATTCCACAAGACTTTCACTGCAACCAGTTGTCCCGTTTGCAAATCAACGCCCTTCAGCACGCTGGCGGTACCGCCAGAGCCTAGCTCTTCAACTATTTCAATGTTGTTGATTCTGCTAACTTGCATATGTTACAACTTGTAAGTTGTCACTTTGGTTGTGCGGGGTCACTTGGCGTTGGAGATGGATTTGTTGGTGCGGGAGCTGGCGCAGGTGCGTTACCTCCGGGGCTTCCTTGGGTAGGACTCACTGGTGTTGTAGCTGGAGTAGTTGTTGTAGCACCAGGTACAGTAGGCTGCTTCTTTTCGCCATTTGTAGCGCTCGGTTGTTTGTTGCCTGAAGGTGATGTATTTGGTTTCGCCGGAGGGGCAGGCTTTCTCTTCTCCCAAAACAAAGTATCGCCTGGTTTTATAGCTGTCTTATCAGGTATAGTTTTTGAGAAATCATATTCTGCATATGGTGGGTGACTTTTCCGTTCTGTTGTAATCTTTGATATGGTCTCTTCTTTAACTACAATATGGAATAGTCTGCCTGATGATTTCTCTATTCCATCGTTGGGCATTGTTTGTATTGGGGGAGTCTTGTCCTTTGATTTATCATCACTGTCAGTGTGATTGGTTCTAGTGTTTAAGCTATCGGCATTGTCATCATTCAAGGAGTTTGACTCGCGAGTGAAAATGTACATCAAGCCAAGCCCTAAAAGGAGCGCTACTACACCAACCAAAACCATCAACTTCATGTTTCCACCGCTTTTTGGTGGGGACTGCCAAGCAGGAGCAGGTTCGTTACCCATTTGTGGAGTCAGTGTGTTAGCAAGATTTTCTCTAGGCGAGAAATCTTCGAAAATGCTAGTGGAATAAGGACTGGAAACTACACGAACAAGTTGTACTGTGATATTGTCGTAACCACCTGCAGATTTCGCTGCGTTGATTAATGAAGTGGCAGCTGATTGAAGATCATGGTTACGCAGAAGAATATCTTCCATCATTCTGTCGCTCACCAATCCACACAATCCATCTGAGCACAGCATGAAAACATCGCCCGTAGCTGGTTGAATCGGATGATGATTCACAGTAGGTTCTACTGACTGACGAACTCCCAAGGCTTTCGTAAGTTCATTTTTTCTTGGATGACTTTCTGCTTCACTTTCATTGATCGCTCCCGCATCTACTAAAGTCTGTACAAAGGAGTGATCTTTTGTAATGCGATGAAGTATGTTCTTTGTAAGAAGATAAATACGGCTGTCTCCAACATGTCCAATGTGAATTGAAGCTGGTGTTACGAGCATCACAGTACACGTTGTTCCCATCCCTTTGAGCTCGGGGTTAGCTGTTGCTGTGTCGAGAATTTCTTTATTCGCAGAAACGATTGCGTTATTGATTTCTACCGAAGGAGAATCGCCTGGTGCATTGGCAATAATTCGCAAAATATTCTCAACTGCGATTTGAGAGGCAGTAGCACCTCCCACATGTCCACCCATTCCGTCGCACACTGTAAACAGTGGCCCGTTGGGAGTTTCCATGAATCCAAAATTGTCTTCGTTCGCCTTGCGGACATTCCCAATATCGGTAAGTCCAAATTGTTCTATTTGTATTTTCGTCATGTGATCAATTTTGGAATGTAATCCCGATACCGCCGATCTCGATGAAATCACCGCTGCGCAAAGGAGATTGATTAATTCTTGTTCCGTTTACGTAAGTCCCATTAGAGCTACCATTGTCAGTGATGCTATACGAACCGTCTTCACTAAATTGAATGGTAGCATGTTTCCTGGAAACGGTATCAAGTTGAATGTAGAAGCTATTCGACTTATCTCGACCAATCGTAAAGTGTGGACTAGTCACATCGATGCTTCCAGAATTGCCTTCAAAGCTATAATTAAGTCGCGGGAAAGCGCCCTTATTGAGCATGAGTCGGGTCAAGCGTTCATTCTCTGCTTGTTTAATCTTTTCTGCTTCTTGGTTTTTTACTTCCGCTTCCTTACGCTGTTGTTCTTCATTCAGTTGTTGGAACTTTTGTTCGGTTTGTTTTTTCTCTTGCTCGGTTTTCTCTTGTTGAATCCGCAACTCTTCTTGAGTACGTTTTAGTTCTTCTGCCTGGCGCAGCTTATTTCGTTTTGATTTATTGCTCAATAAAATGACCACTACAACTAACCCGATAAACAGAAGTATACAAGCACCTGCAACCAGTTTATTTGCCACAATCCACTCCGAGAAGGAGAGGTTAGGAATGGTAATTGTCTGGCTATCGCGGTCTTCAGCAATTTGATAATTTAGCGTGATGACTTGTCCGTTTTTGTCCAGAGAAGATGTGTACGAATAGCGATAATAGCATCCTTCACTTCGAGCAATTACTGAATTCATGAAGTTCGAAAAGTAGAACGCACATGAATCTGCATTGTTCGATGGATTGATGTAGTACAAACCGTAAGTTGGCAAACAAATTTCGTTGCGTGTAATCGAATTATAGCGAGAAAAGCCACTATATGCAACGGAATAAATAGGGATGTTGCTTTTTCTAGAAGCAATTTGCACATCAAGGGGTTTCAACACATCTACGATGTTATCCAAATCATCAGAGAATAGAAATACCGCAGAAGACATCGAGTCTTTTTGTTGTGACAGGAGCTCTATTGCTTGAATTAACGCGTGATTAATATCTGATCCTTCTTGTTGGTTTCCTAGTGCAGCCTTACTCTTCATTGACTCCATCGCAGCAATAATTACTTGCGGATCATCAGTGAAAGGAGTTTCTGAAAACAGGTACTGATCTCCGCGATGCCAGTCGAAAGAGCATAGCATGACTTGATCTCCCGGTTTAACTGCGCTTCCAATGCCTCGCTGAAAAACGTCTATATAGAAGTTGCGAATTGATTGACCGCGCGATAAGTAGTGATTCTCGACGAGGAGAATCACGCGCTTATTATTGCCCGAGGCTGGTTCCGCTGACTCAGGAGAAATTGAGAAATCGACCTTCTTGCTGTCCTCTGTAATCGTAAGCGTGCTTTTGTTCAAAAAGCCGTTATCAGGATTACGTGACCAGATTTTACCTGAGATAACAGGGAAAGAATCGGTTAGTGGTTTATCTGCGGCTAATGATTTCGTTTGGGAATAACTCTGACCCGCACTTAATAGAGTAAGCGTAATAGAAAAGATAGCAATCAAGCGCATACTACAGAGCTGATTTAAATTTAAAAGTGGTTGTATTTCCAAGTCGGATATCGTCTCCGTCTTTTAGATCATATGGCTTACCGATTTCCATTTCTTCTCCATTCAAGTAAGTTCCATTTGCGGTCATTTCATCTTTGATATAGAAATTTCCTTTGCGGTGAAGTATGGTTACGTGGCGACCTGAAATTGCAGGATCTTTTGAAATAGTGATTGTGTTCTCAGGATCGCGCCCAATGGTGTTATTTCCTTCGTAGATTCGGAAGTCAAGACCCATTGCATCTAAAGAATAGGATATTATCCATCCAGTGATCATTCTGGTTGCACGTGGTTTCTCTGTAGTTGAGTCGCCGCCTTCGTTTTCAGATTCCATTCCCTGAATAAAAGTGCGATTTAGGTCACGACCTTTATTTGATTCACCCTTACCAGCACCAAACACCTGCGTGGACTGGGAAGTATTTCCAGCACCAAACACCTGTGTTTTGCCAGGATCATTTGACATGTGTTGGGTATTCATTCCACTGATTTGTGTTTTGTCTCCTAGACCAGAAATTTGGGTTGCTCCAGCATCGCCAGTTTTTGGACAGTATGGGCACATATCTAAGTCCTCCTTAAAGAAGTGACCATTATTGCATCTTTTAAAGCCTTTCATCTCTTTGTGTTTTGTGATAGTTATGACGGACTAAAATATGTTAAATAGTGAACGCAATATGGAATGCAGGTTTATTTTCCAAATAATGGAATATTGTAAATCAACGTTAACCCTGAAAGGGATATAACCCTTTGAGGGTGGGGACCCTTGCAGAGTCCCCACTCTCCAAGAGTGGCAACCCTAAAAAATCCTTAACTTCACATTCTTACCCGAAAACACGCGTTTTTACAGCTTATGTCTCTTACAGTGAGTGATAATCGCACCAAAACAGGCTCTTTCCCAGTATCCGTCGCTTTGAAAGCGTGGGAATTGATGTGTACCGCTAAAGCTATGGCGGAAACTTACGAAGCGAATAAAGAAATAACAGCTAAATATGTTCATGCTACTTCGCGCGGACATGAAGCCATTCAGATTGCTTTAGGTATGCAACTGAAAAAACAGGATTTTTTGTCGGCCTACTATCGCGATGACAGCATTCTGCTCTCCATTGGAATGTCGCCATATGAACTTATGCTGCAGTTGATGGCGAAGCGAGATGATCCATTCTCTGGAGGAAGAACATATTACTCGCATCCCGCACTTCGACGTGATGATATGCCGAAAATTCCAATGCAAAGTTCTGCTACTGGAATGCAAGCTATCCCAACAACTGGTTTAGCAATGGGTGTTCAGTATCTCGAATTGCAAGGCTTGTCCGAAGATTTTGGTGATGTTAAACCTGTGACGGTGTGTTCACTGGGTGACGCGTGCATTACTGAAGGTGAAGTGGCTGAAGCGTTTCAAATGGCGGTGCTGAAAAAACTTCCTATTCTTTATCTGGTTCAGGATAATGAGTGGGATATTTCTGCCAACGCGAAAGAAATTCGTGCGCAAGATGCAACAGAATATGCGCGTGGTTTCAAAGGGCTGGAAACGCGAACGATTGATGGAACAGATTTCTTTCGTTCATATGAAACGTTGAAAGATGTTCTCGCCATTATTCGCAAGGAACGCAGACCTTTCTTAGTGCATGCTAAAGTTCCATTGTTGAATCACCATACATCTGGTGTGCGTAAAGAATGGTATCGCGATGATTTGGAAGAGGCAGCGAAACGCGATCCTTATCCGCGCTTACGAAAACAGTTGATCGTTTACGGTTTCGAGGAAAAGGAACTCAACGAACTTGAAGTGAAAGCGAAGCAACGAGTTCAGGACGATTATGAAAATGCATTGAAGGCAGAAGATCCTCGTCCGGAAGATTTATTCCTACACGACTTTGCGCCAACACCAGTAACGGAAGAGAAAGGTATTCGTGAACCGCAAGGCAAGGAGAAAACTGTAATGGTTGACTCTGCGCTTTTCGCTGTGCAGGAAATCATGGCGAAACATCCCGAAGCATTATTATATGGACAAGATGTGGGCGCGCGATTAGGCGGAGTATTCCGTGAAGCGGCTACTCTTGCTCAGAAGTTTGGAAACAATCGCGTTTTTAATACGCCTATTCAAGAAGCGTTTATTGTTGGATCTACTGTTGGAATGTCGGCTGCAGGTTGCAAGCCAATTGTTGAGGTTCAATTTGCGGATTACATCTGGCCCGGATTGAATCAATTATTCACCGAAGTATCGCGTTCGAATTACTTGTCGAACGGAAAATGGCCGGTGAGCATGATTCTTCGTGTTCCTATTGGCGCATACGGCAGTGGCGGACCTTACCATTCTTCATCAGTTGAATCGGTATTGTGTAATATTCGCGGAATTAAAATTGCATATCCTTCTACCGGTGCTGATTTAAAAGGGTTGATGAAATCTGCTTACTACGACCCGAATCCTGTGGTCATGCTTGAACACAAAGGATTGTATTGGTCAAAGATCAAAGGCACGGAAGATGCAAAAACCATTGAGCCTGATGAAGATTACGTGATTCCATTTGGGAAAGCACGAATGGTGGTGGAGGCGGATGCTGCACGAGATAAATCAACACTCACCATCATTACTTACGGAATGGGTGTGTATTGGTCGAAAAATGCGGCGAAGAACTTTGCTGGTCGTGTAGAAATTGTTGACTTACGTACACTTGTTCCACTCGACGAAGAAACCGTTTTCGCTTCTGTTCGCAAACATTCTCGTTGCCTTGTGGTTACTGAAGAGCCGTATAACAACGGATTTGCACAGGCATTGGCAGGTCGTATTCAGAAATTCTGTTTCCAATCGTTAGATGCTCCTGTGGATGTTATTGGTTCGGAAAATCTTCCTGCAATTCCATTGAACTCTACACTCGAAGCTACAATGCTTCCGAACTCAGATAAAGTGTCTGCTGCAATAGAGAAGTTATTGTCGTACTGATATACATCTCACGTTCACTGCTTATGATGTCCAAGAAAATTATTCCATGGCTCTTGTTACTCATTGGCGTTGGCGCGGGATTTTTTCTCTACAATAAATATCGCGTTGCACCTGTCATTCATTTGCCAGAACTATCTCTTCGCACAATAGCGGGAGAACCGGTTAGTTTGAACGATTACAAAGGCAAAGCATTGTTCGTTAGTTATTGGGCAACGTGGTGTCCCGACTGTTTAAAGGAAATGCCTTCTGTAGAGCGTGCTGCCTTTCAGTCAGACACTGCATCTATGGTTTTCGTTATGATCAGCGATGAAACACCTGATCGCATCAATGCCTATCTCGCTAAGCACAATTATCCAATGCTGTTCTTGCGTACCGATCAGAGACTACAAGACTTAGGAATCAATGCCATTCCAACCACGTATGTGTATGATAAACAACATGCGGAAGTACTCAATAGAGTAGGCCGAGCTACATGGGACGATCCAGCCATGATTAACATCCTTAAACAGGTTATGGAAAAATAATTTCTCTTCCATCCCGTTTGTACAATGTTCAAAACCGTCTATCCTTCTGATTTTCTCCTTGCATACTTAACAGTTCTTAACGGCAGATTGGCGGGGTTTTTGAGTATTTTCGTACATCATTAAATCCGAATTATGAAAAGTAAAGTTCGTATAGCCTTATTTGCCGTTCCTGTCCTCCTCGGAATGGCAGCATTTACTCTTCTTGGAACACGTTGCGCTGCTTATCAGTCGCCCGACGATGATTCCGAAAAGAAAGACAAAGTTGTTCTTGAGACGACTATGCGCATTCTTCGTCACACCCATTACAATCCAACGGAAATGGATGATGATTTTTCGCACAAAGCATTTGATCTGTACATGGAGCGGAACGATTACAATAAGAAAATTTTCCTCCAGTCAGATTATGATGAGTTGAAGACAAAATTCTATAGTGATCTAGACGATCAGGTGAAAATTCAATCATTTGATTTCTTTAATCGCTCTGTAGATATCATGAACAAGCGAATTGCGGAAGATAAACTGGTGTATACAGAAGTATTGTCTCAGCCTTTCGACTTCACCGTTCAAGAAAGTGTAGAGCTCGATCCAGAGAAAATGTCTTATGCTAAAGATGAAGCTGAGCGCAAGGAGAATTGGAGAAAATTTCTAAAATATCAGGTGATGGTTCGCTTCGTTGATTTACAGAAGACCAATAAGAAAGATGTTGAAGCGGAGAAGGTTGGCGTTGTTGCGAAGACTGATGTAGAGTTGGAGAAGGAAGCACGTGAGAAAGTGAAGAAAACGCAAGATGAAATTTTTGATCGATTAGGAAAAGTTGATCGTGCTGACCGCATGGCAATTTATCTCAACGTAGTCACTGCGACATTCGATCCACACACTGAATTTTTCCCTCCCGCAGACAAAGAGAATTTTGATATCAGCATGTCAGGACAATTGCAAGGAATAGGAGCAACATTGCAGGAAAAAGATGGCTATATCAAAGTAACGAGCATTGTACCTGGTAGTCCATGCTGGAAAGAAGGCCACTTGAAGCCAGAAGATAAAATTTTGAAAGTGGCACAAGGAGATAAAGAGGCAGTTGACATTGTAGGAATGCAAATCAATGATGCGATAAAATTGATTCGTGGTAAAAAAGGTACAGAAGTGCGATTGACGATTGAGAAGCCAGACGGATCTACAATGGAGATTTCCATTATTCGTGACGTCGTTGTACTGGAAGAAACATACGCACAGAGTGCCGTGTTGGATCAAGGAAAAAGTAAAGTGGGTTACATCAAGTTGCCAAGCTTCTATGCCGACTTTACACCAGGAAGAACCTCTGGCCGTGCGTGTGCAGGAGATGTGAAGAAAGAGTTGGAGAAGCTTAAAGCAGAGAAAGTATCCGGAATTATTCTTGACTTACGTGATAACGGAGGTGGATCATTGGTAGAGGTGATCAAGATGGTAGGATTATTCGTTCCGCAAGGTCCCGTTGTGCAAGTGAAGACACGCGAGCAAGGTGTGAAAGCATATGATGATGAAGATGGAGGACAAGTAGTATATGACGGTCCACTGGTGATCATGATCAATGAGAACAGTGCATCTGCTTCTGAAATTCTTGCAGCGGCAATTCAGGATTATCAGCGTGGTTTGATCGTAGGCACATATTCACGTTCATTCGGAAAAGGAACAGTTCAGAACTTCTATGATTTGGATGATCAAATGGTGAAGGGCAATAACGACATGAAGCCGCTTGGTTCTGTGAAAGTGACCATTCAGAAATTCTATCGTATCAACGGAGGATCTACACAACTGAAAGGTGTTGCGCCAGATATTCAATTGCCAGGATATTACTCGTTGATTGAATATGGTGAGCAGGATCTTGATTTGCCAATGGAGTGGGATCAAGTGCCCGTTGCAATGTTTACGCCATGGAAGAAGACTCCAGCGTACGATAGGTTGAAGAAGTCAAGTTCTGCACGTGTAGCAGGTAGTACTGCATTCGGTTTGGTGGACGAGAAGTCAAAGCAACTGAAACGTGAACGCGACATTACATTAGAGTCGTTGTTGCTCACCGATTATCTGGCATCACAACAGAAGATCGAAGAAGAGAACAAGAAGTTCAAGGCTTTGGAAGAGCCTGTAAAAGGAATGGGTGTAAATCTCTTGAACGTGGATAAAGCAGCATTAATGGGAGATACAGCGAAGACAGCGCGCAAGAATGCATTCATCGATAATTTGAAGAAAGATATCTGGGTGAGCGAGTGTGCTACGCTGACTAAGGAGATGAAGTAATAGTATCCTGTTTACACAGGTCACATTGTGCCGGTATCATGAGCGGAAGGAAATACTTCTATCAATGATATCGGCACTTTCATTATTCAAGTTGTTGATTTCCGCACAAGATGTTCTGTTATCTAATATGACAAGATATTTTTCATTCACAAAAAATCTTTTAAATTCGAATTCGTAAACCTCAATAACTATGGAACAAGGCAGAGA
>Ga0114981_10000894_pt1 | contig 19677 bp, 51 predicted proteins | sample S_140806_MF_Meta_FD_87028 | JGI IMG/M metagenome (GOLD analysis project Ga0114981, IMG submission 87028) | Freshwater microbial communities from Lake Simoncouche, Canada to study carbon cycling - S_140806_MF_MetaG | ecosystem: Environmental > Aquatic > Freshwater > Lake | place: Lake...
ACAAAAAGTTATTATAAATAGCACACTATTATTGTTATCAATCTGTTATCTATTTGTTATCTAAAGTTAACATAAATGTTATCAATTCGTTATATATTAAAACAAAGTATCCATATTGAGCTTATGATATTGATTTCTGATCATATCCTCAAAGTTTTCTTTATTTGTTCCATATCGTAAGTTATCTAGACGATTGTTATCTTTAACATCATCCCAATGACAAATTACCATTCCTTCTTCTGGATACCCGACAAATGTTTGCATGACCAGAATATGTCCTCTAATGTTTTTTCTATACCGCTGCTTAGAATGCATTAGATATTGAATATAACCAGTCTTATCAGGTCTACCTGCAATTATTGTAGGTTCACTTACTAGCTCTCTATAGCCAGATCCATTTCCCTGTCCATAACGATTACGATATGATCTTACCCGTCCGAAATTAGATACTTCGTATCCATAAGGTTCAAAGATAACACCATGCTTTGTTTTAATAGGCACTACTGCCTTCCATATTTCATTCATATAGCAAGAATAGCACACTATTTATCACACTTAAAATAGCACACTATTTATCACACTTAAAATAGCACACTATATATTGATCAAAATGTGAATGAGATTTTATTTTGTATGGTACGCAATTTTAAAGACAATAAAAAAATCAACTAGTGCGACCATAGGGAGGCAAAAGCTGATTTGATTATTTTTATTTATTTATTTTTTATTTTCTTGTGGAAATAATTCCTAGAATAATTAGAGTTGCAAGTATGGCAAAAGTTTCTAGCATACTTACCCCTCTATCATTTCAATAACTACTGCACCAATGGCACATAGCAAACCAATACCTGCGGTGGCTATCATTACATTGGCAGACATAAAATCAAAACCAATAACCAATAGTTGTAGTTCAAGCAATAGCATAGGTAGCGAAAGGATAGCGATACTGATTAGTAAGTCCTCTAAGTTGTATAGAAACATTTTGCAATCCTTAATTTGTTAGGTCTGCTAGTTGGTAGAATAGTGCAAAGTGTTCGCACTCTCCGTCAAGATTTAATTCGTTGTCTACTAGATAGCAAACATCATCACCGCACACGCTAGGTGTGTAAGTGTAATCAACATTTGTCATAACCTTGCAGGTGTAGCAAACATTGAATTGGGTTTCGGTATCCCAACCACAAAAGAAACAGTAATTCATAATTAGTCCTCACACATAATGCATAGTTGGGATTCGATTTCAAACGGTGCTAACTTATCACCGCACACTAGGCAAGATGCCTTAGTGATTTGTTCTAGTGCTAGTTCAGTCATTGTGACTTCCTTTCGTTATAGTTATAACCTAACACACCCCACCGACAATTTCTGCCATTTTTGGCGTGTCTAAGGTTAACAGTTGGTTAATTCTTTTATCCACACCTGTGCATAACCTGTGGATAACCGCCTCGGGCAAAATTTTGTCACTTTGTCAATACGACACGCTGAAAAAATCACGAAGATTTAGCTGTGGATAACCTGTGTATAAAGTGTTCACCTACTGTTCATCTAAACACACCCCCTAAATGACCTAAAATGTCAGACCCATAGTGTATGCTGAAAGCATAAGATAAAACGAAAGGTAACCAAAATGGCTTACACTAAAATCAAAAATGCAAGACTGCTGGTAGATGCAGTAAACGACCTAGAGCGTACTATCCATCTAGACCCAACCAATAAGCGAATGATAGATTACTACAATCGCCGAATCGAACTTTTGACTAAGCGTGTTTACAAATAAAACTGTCAGACCTATCTGATAAAGTAAAACCAACAAACAAACGAAAGGTTGCCAAAATGACAACACTAAACACCCAAGACTTTCTAGAGTCTTTCAAGGCTTTGCACAATGCAAAGTATCCAATGCTAAACACCAATGAACACATTGTGCTTTCAACAATTCTAAGTGTTTCTATCGAATGGCAAAAGTCACTTGCAGAAATTCAAGAATTGCTAGACAAGAAAACCAAAGAACAAAAACTTGAATTAGAGTTTTTTCAAAATGTAAAGGCAGGAAAATAAATGATGACAAGAAAAGACTATGTGCAAGTAGCAGAAATTCTAAACGCTTACCATTTAGAAATTGAAACGCAAACATTTGAGGATTTGCTTTCAGACTTTCAAACATTTTTCAAAAAAGATAATTCAAACTTTGATAAAAATAAATTTCGTGATGCGGTGATGAAGTAATGAATAATTTTTATTCGTGGGTTTTAATTTTTTCAATTGCAAGTTTTATTTATTTGTTAGGTGCTGAAAAATAAATTGGAAATGTTTTTAATTTTTATTTCTAGTTTGATTTTGCTAGGCATAATTTCAAAATAAAAAAATAAAAAAAGATCAAAGCTTCTGGGCGTGTTGACTTGACATTCCCAGAAATTTTGCTCGGGTGCCTGTGGATAACCTGTGAATTAAGAATTAACCTAAAATTCACTGGAATTTATGGCGTGTCGACTTGACAACTTTTCTGTGGATAACTTGGGGATAAAGAGTTCATCTAATGTTTACCTGAAACGGGCTTGAAATGCCCAAAATTGTCAGACCCTTAGGCTAAGATGAAATCATCAAGCAGTTGAGAGTGAGCCTAGCAAATAATCCCGAAAGGGTGAGCCTAGCAAATAAATCTCAACATAACGAAAGGAATACAAAATGTATTCATTAGAAATCTCAGACCTATTGGTAGGTCAGCAATACCGTTCAAGCCGTGGCTTTAATGGTGAAATCGTATCTGCTGAAAAGCGTGAGGATACCAAAAGCAATTCCGCTTACTTAATCCGTGTTAGAGAAAATCTATTCCCTTACTATTTCTACGCAACAATTGAGGTTGAGGTGACCGCCTAATGACTGAATTACTAATTGAAAACATAACCAACACTAGATGTGTTGAGTGTGATGAAAAACTTACCTCATGGGAAAATGTTTATTGCATTATCTGCGAGCCTGATAATTTTGAATTTGGAGAAATGTAAATGGGATACATAGAAATTTTTGAAATGAATTCCAATGGTGCAGGTTGGAAAAATTTAGATGACCTGCCAATTGGTGATGTAATCGAAATGGAATTTGAACTTTCAACTAATCCAACGGTTCAACTGCTCTGTGCATTTTGCCTTGTGCCAATTCCAACTGGCTCAGGAAATGCTTGTGGAAAACATAAATAGTTATCCACAACAGCTATCCACACCCTGTGGATAACTTCGTGCCCGAGCATTTTTTTGGATCTTTGTCAATTACGACACGCTCAAAATATCACGAGAATTTTATAACAATTAGGTAAACTTTTGGTAAACATCGGTGTGTCGATTTGACAAGATTTTTGTGCATAAGTTGTGGATAAACAATTAACCAAATGTTCATCTAATTTATGCCCTAATTGGCAGAAATTGTCGGTGGTAAATGGTAAGGTTAAACCATAACCAACAAATGAAAGGTGGTCACAAAATGACTACACTAAACACCGAACCGTTCAAGTACGCTTACAATGCCCTAGACAAGGCTAGGTATCCAAACACCCACACAAGCAGTTCAGGCTATGTTGCATTAGCGACAATGCTTGAGGTTTGCGTGAATTACAAAATGGGTATCTCCCAAATCCAAAAAGCATTAGATGAAAAAACTAATGAGTGGACAAACGAATTATTAGAATTAGAAAAGTTGGTGAAATAAATGACAGAAATAAATCTAAAAGAATTATCAGAAATAATTCTTGACCGATACACACCATTTGCGTTTAAGTGTGAATGCAACGGTGGTCACTATGATTGTCAAGATGCACAAAATGCAACTTACACGCAATTTGAAACAGTTCAACGAATTGCAAAATACATTTCCGAATACAATCCAGAACACTAGGAGTAAAATGAAAATTGTAAAAAATAAAATAGACGGAACATTTTTAATTGGTGTTACGTTTTCAAATAATTTTAATTACAGAACAAAAAGAAAAGACACATCTTTAATTTTTGATTTAGGTTCTAATTCGTTTGCATTTGTTTTGAGAGGTGAATACTAAAATGATACTAAAAGAATTTATTGGCACAAAATGTTTTGTGTGTAATGATGAAATGAATTTTGACTATCCAGCTTTTTATCCAACGTGGTCAGATTTTTATGACAACATAATTTGTGAGGATTGCGACAACAAAAATAAAAGAGCAGGATTTTAAATAAAAAAGCCCCGAGCACAACTTTTCAAAAAAGTCAATTACGACATTAATGAAATTTTCACCAAAATCACAGCAAAAATGTCAGACCCTTATGCTAGTATCAGAGATACCTACTAAGAAATGAGCACTAGATGACATACGCAACTCTATACCGCAACATTGCTAAGACCGCAACACCAGCACAAATTGAACAAGCCACGCAATGGTATGCAGATGCAGAATTGTTGGCTCATGATCTAATCAGAATTTACCAATCACGAAACATAACAATGACACTAGAACACACCGCTAGTGTTATCTCATCATTCTCACCACGTCAACGTTGGAATCGTAACGTAGTGCAAGCGTTAGAGTTTGCTCATGGTGGTGAACCAAAAGGTTTAACAAATAATTTACGCATGGCACGTCAAAGTGAGGAATTAGGTTTCAATGCACTTAAAGGATTAAAGACAAATGCATTCGCTCGTGCAATCGCAGGTGATGATGATGCCGTAACAATAGATGTGTGGATGTGTTATGCAGCAGGACTAGATACCAATGCACCTAACAAAACACAATACCGAGAATTGTCTGAGGCTGTTAGAGTAGTTGCAAGCGAAATGAAAATGACACCTAGAGTTATGCAAGCCCTGATCTGGATTATTTACAGGGGTAGTGCAGAATGAAAGAATTTATTTTTATTATTGTAATACTAATTGTTATTGGAATGCTATTTAGATAAGTTGACAAAGCCACCGAAAGGTGCTCGGGCTGCCTGGCTAGATCCTAATTACGACATTACTAATAAATCACAGAAATCACTGGAAAATGTCAGACCCTTGTGCTAAGATGATTTTATCATCAACCGTTAGGAAAAAAAATGTATTCATTTCAAGATGTAGACTTTGCAACCGAAATCCTTTTGGATGAGGTGTTTGCCTTTGACGAGTTTGAGCAGGAGTTTGAATTGGACGATGAAATTCCCGAAGATGAAATGTATGAAGATGCAGGTATGGAAGGATACCTCTTTGGTTGGGATTCATAGTCCCACCACAGGGGGAAGCCCCGAGCCCTTTTTGATGCATTTGTCAAGTTACGACACACCTCAAAAACTCACGAGTATTTGCGTGTCGCTACAAAAATTGTCAGACCTCTATGCTAAGATGAAATCATAATCAACGAAAGGAACTATTATGTTTACTCTACATAATCCAGTAAAGACTCTTAACGGCAGTTATGTTGTTACTTCACACCCTTGCCCTACTTGCAACGAAACCCAAAATGTTGCAATTACTTCTGATAAGTTATTTGCATACCGTCAAGGTGCTTATGCCCAAACCGTACTAAGTGACTTTGATGCTGATGTGCGTGAGCGTTTCATTAGTGGAGTGTGTGGAGTGTGTTGGAATGAAATGTTTAACGGTTGGGAAGATGAGTAAAAATGTCAGACCTATCTGCTAAGATGAATACTATGATGAAATTACCTGCAAGCCCTGAACAACTTAGGGCAAGACTAGAATTGCGTAGGAGCAACGCCTCCGCTAAACACCGCAACAAAAAGAAATACACACGCAAGACCAAATACAAAAACCTACAAGGAGAATAAAATGGGAAAAATGTTTGCAACAGAATTATCCGCTATGGATACTATGCCTATCGAACAACAGATTAACCTGCACCTGCAATACAACTTCTATCCACCTGTACCCTCCTCTATGGTGCAACCTTGCATAGACGCAATTAACGCTTATTGGAATGAGGACATTTATGCAGAAATAGAAATGCCACAAGGAGTTTCGTATCGTGGCAGTAACTTTGCACCTGCACACGCAATCGTTGAGCAACACCGCCTAGATGTTTGGGTAACGGAAGATGAATACTATGAAGAAGATGAGGTGTAAGGAATTATGTGGCAACTACAAGCAAATTGTGATGAAACAAATACAGAATTATTTTTTAGCAAACTTGAAAGTAAAGTCGCTAAAGCAAAAGCCCTATGTGGCACTTGTGCAGTTACAGAAAAGTGTTTGCAATTTGCAATAGATACTCAAATTGAGTTTGGTATTTTTGGTGGGACAACCCCAGATGAAAGGAAAGCACTTGTTCACAACTAATCTAATCGTAAACTTTACCAATGGTGAAAGCAAAACTTATTTAGATGTTCACCCTGACCAAAGTTTCTTTATCCATAATGAAATGCTTACATTGGAAACTTCAGACGGTGGAATGATTTGGTACATACCAGCCGTTTCAATTATTGACTACTACACAGAATGCGTGAGAGTGTCATAACTTGACAAAAGCTCCAAAAGGAGCCCGAGCACTTTTTATCACAAATGTCAATTACGAAAAGATTAAAAACTCACTGAAAAAAACACTAGAAATTGTCAGACCTTTGTGGTAATGTATACACATAACCTACTAAGGAGAGAAATGACAGAACTAATTAAAGATTTGTTTGAGGGTGTCATAGATGATAACGCTCTTGCAAAATTATCAACAGAAGAACTAGAAGCAATTAACAAAATGTTAAAGGAAGCAGGTTACTAAAATGGGTGCAAGAATTAATTTTGTATTTGATGACGGAACAGATAGTTTAGTTAATCTTTATTCACATTGGGGAGAATCTAATTGGAAAGATGATTTGGTTCACGCATTGGTACACGCACAACCACGCAAGGGTGATACCTCATACTTTACTCGTATGGTTATCTCACACCTAATTAAAGACTATGTATTAGATGAAACTGGTTTTGGTATCTATGCAATTAACCGTTCAGAAATTAGTAGCAATTTTGATAAGACAGTTGTATTAGATTTAGTAAACAACCTACTTACCGATTTAGATGACGGTAGTACAGTTGAATTGTATGGAGAGGTGTTTGCGTAATGTCTAAGATGAAAAGACACCTTGAAGAAGTTATGTATGAATTATACCCAGAGGGTGTAACTAGTGAAGAAGAAATGTGGGACTGTATTGCAGAAGCAGACGGACACGAAAGAGATTACTATGCAGATGGAGATTTAGCAGAATGGCTCTAGCAATAGCATTTACCGCAGGAGTGTTTGCAGGTATTATTATCGTAGGAATTGTCCTAAACCTAACTATACTAAAACAAGATGATTGGTACAAAAGATGAAACTATTTAAGAAAAAAGAAGTTGAAGATACATTTACTAAGTTAGATAGACTAATGAGTGAAATGGCTACAAGCGATACATACATTGAATACTTGCGTGAACGTGAGGGTATGTAGTGGAATTGTTTATTGCAATAATTGGTTTGTTAATTTTATTTGGTATGCTTATGTCTAACGGTAAAGGTACACCGCACAAGAAAGATGAGAAAGATTTGTAATGATCAGAGAGTATAAAGAGATAGACCAGCTTTTGGGCATGACCATTGAGCCTGGTGATTTAATTAAATTACCAAATGGCGATGTTGTAACCATTGTTCGTACTGAATCAACTAAAGAGGGGTATGATTTATTCTTCTTAGATTTGTTTGAAGATGAGGAATTGGTTTATAGTTTGCCAGAAAACGAAAAGGTATCACTCCTAGAATTTGACTAGGGGTGCTGCCCGAGCTCATAACTTGCCATTTGTCAAGTTTACGAGGTATGATTTAAGTCACAGGAAATTAGATGTAAAAAACTATTGTTTTTGTCAGACCCCTGTGCTAAGATGTTAGCATAACAACAAAGAAAAGAGAAGCAAATGGAAAAGCAAATCCAAACACCAACTGTTGGCTCACAGTTCACAACTGCTAAGTCAGGCGTAACAGGAACAGTTCAGGAAGTAATCAAAAATACTACTGGCTCACTCCGTATTCGTCTTGATGTAAACGGTCAAGACCGTTGGACTACTGTAAAGTAGTCTGATTGTGGGGGTCTGGCTAAAATGTCAGACCCCTGTGATAAGATTATTTTAATAACTACCTACCAATAAGGAGAAACAAATGGGACTAGACATGTATCTTCGTGCAAGTGAGTATGTATCACGCAACGACTGGACTCGTAATGAAAAGGGTGAGTTGCGAGACAGCATCAACCCTTTATTCAAGGAAATTATTGAACGCCTTGAGTTAGAAGATGTAATTGACAGTACTGGCTTTGCTGGTATTAACATAGATGTACCTATGGGTTACTGGCGTAAGTCAAACATGATACATCATTGGTTTGTAAATAACTTAGCAGACGGTGTTGATGAATGTCAGCCAATAGTTGTACGCAGAGAAGATTTAGAACAACTAAAAGAAACCTGCATTGAAGTAATTGCAAACCCAGAAAGTGCAGAAGAATTGTTGCCAACAGGTAGTGGTTTTTTCTTTGGCTCAACAAGTTATGATGAGTATTACTTTGGTGACTTAAATGACACTCTTGCTATTCTTACTAAGTGTCTTGAAAGTAAATTTGATTACTTTGAGTACCAAGCATCTTGGTAGTAGGGTATTACCTGAAGCCAAAACCTGCCACAGCACAAGCAGGTAAAATAAAGGGGACAGTCCTTAGCACCATATAGACAGACTATAAACTGCCAAATAAAAGAACTATTAATGAATAGTAAAACTCCTAAGCATGAGTATAAACTGCTTATCAATTAAAAGGTAATCAATTACGGCAGGTGATTGATGAGTAAAATGAGATCATAGTAATTCCTGCCCACCTGGTCTGTTAGCTCAATTGGTTAGAGCACTACCCTGTCACGGTAGAGGTTGCCAGTTCAAGTCTGGTACAGATCGCACAAAAGGGCTCGGGCACATTTTTCAGCTATTGTCAATTACGAAACACCCTAAAAAATCACGAAGTTTCTTAAAATAAGTATTGATTATTGTCATACCCTTGTGCTATGATTAGTTTATCAAACACTAACAAAGGAAAAAAATGTCAATTGACCAAATTGAAATCGTAGACGGCAAGGCTTCTTATGCTTCCTTGCGTGTACCTGCCTATCACCAATTAGGAACTGTATTTCATAATGAAGTTTCTACATCAGAAATGCTAGAACTAGCAAACCTTGATAACTGGAATGTACGTCTTGAAGATGTTGCACTGCCAGAAAATTACACATCAGTAAAGAATAACTTTATGGTTGTTCGTGACCACCCAGCAGACGGTAATGGAAATGTTTTGTCTGTTGTTGGTGAGCGTTACAAGGTATTACAAAATGAAGAACTATTTGCATTTGGTGATAACTTGCTTGACGGTGGACGTTGGGAAGTTGCTGGTTCTCTAAAGCAAGGTAGACTTGTCTTTGGTGCATTAGCCCTTGAGCGTGAAACCGTACTTGACCCAACAGGTGTTGCAGACGTAGTTAAGAATTACCTTGCTATCTCTACAAGCCACGATGGTTCTAGTGCTGTTCAGGCAACCGTAACTCCAATTCGTATGACTTGTATGAATACTCACACCGCAGTATTCCGTAAGGGTGCAAAGCAGTCTTTCAAGTTACGTCACACACAGTCATTAGACGGACGTGTTGCACAGGCTCGTCAAGCATTAGGTCTTGCTAATACTTACATTGACGAGTTTGAAGTTATGGCTAAGGAAATGATTGAAAAGCAAATAACTAAAGATACATTTGCAAAGATTGTTGCAACCGCTTACCCAATGCCTGAAAAGGATACTAAGGGTGCTATGACCAAGTGGGAAAACAAGATTGAATTGCTAGATGAAATCTATGGTGGTGACACTAACGGAATGATTGCTGGAAATGCTTGGGGTGCTTACAATGCACTAACCGAACGCTTAGACTGGTATCGTACCTCTCGTGGTAATGGTGAAAGTATCCTAATGGGTGCTAGTGGTTTTGACCCTGTTGTAAATGCAGAGAAAAACAAACTGCTATCTATTGTGCGTGAACTTTCTTTCGCATAAATCAAAATTCCTGAGTATGAATTAAAACTGCTCACCCCACTTGACAAAATCAAGCTTTGGGGCTCGGGCGATCTAAAGGCACAAGTGCCTTTACGACATTAAGTAAAAATTCACAGAAATCACAGGAATTACTATTGTTTTTGTCAGACCTATGTGGTATGATTTCATCATAACCTACTAACAAAGGAAACAAATGCCAAACTGGGTATTCAATTCACTAATCGTATCTGGCGAAGAGTCAGAGTTAAATAAAATGGTTGCACAACTTAACCAGCCATTTGAGAAGCACTTCCCTGAATCAAAGTTTAATCAGGAAATAAAAGAATGGGAACATTTCCCTGCTGTTCAAGTCTATGACAATCCTGTCTTTGCTTTTTGGAACATTGTAAAACCAACCGACCTTGAAGCATACTATGAAAGAGATACTTTCAAAGGTAATGTAAACATCAAAAAGGATGCTGACGGAAAGTTTGACAATGATAGTTTTATGCAAGAGTTTGTTCGCTCTATGCGTGACGACCAAGACTGGTATCATTGGAACTGCCGTAACTGGGGAACTAAGTGGGATGTAGCAGTTGTTAATGGTGACGAGTATCCAAACACTACTAAAACAATTACTGATGAGGGTGATGTTATGTATCACTTCCAAACCGCTTGGAGTCCTGTCGGTGAAGTCCTATTAAAACTATCAGAGATGTATCCTAACCTTAACTTTGATTATGAGTATGAGGAAGAACAAGGTTGGGGTGGAACTTGCACATTCTTGGGTGGAGAAGAGATTGAGTCTGACCAATGGGACATTCCAATGTCACACTCTGACTACAAAGATAGAGATAAGGAATGCCCTTGTGAGTATGACGACATTGAGTATGCATACAAGGATTGCCCTGTAGATACCACTGGCTACCAGTGGAATGATGAAGAACACGAATGGCAAGAAATAACTATTGACATTCCAGCAGAAGTAAGATAAACTATCACTAACAACCTACAAAAGGAGAAAAACGTGGATTATCCAATCCCAGCAACGGTAACACAAATGCCAGAATCAAATGCAACATTCGTTAAAGAAATGGTAGAGGCAGGAGAACTTAAGCCTCTCTACGACCCAAAGGCAACCATTGTTGTCCGAAAGGGTTACTACTACGGTACACCGTCAGATTCAAAGTTTGACCTAGAAAATGCAGACGACATTTCCAGAACTTACTGGAGACTAGATGCACTTCAAGAATCTAACAGCCGTAACTCAAAGGCAGTAGACAAGTTAAAAGATTATCTTGTTGAGAACTATGACGAGATTGGCGAAGAACACGCAACTGAAATTGCAAACATCTTTAGCATTGACTTGTCTAAAGAAGTTGAAGTTGAGTTTACTGTAACAATCAAGGCAACAATCTCAATGCCTGTCAATGAAGAAGTCTCTGACCTAAGCATCTATGACTTTGACATTACACTTGAATCAAATGAATCTAAGTATGAGGTTCAAGACTTTGATGCAGACATTGACTCAATCGATGAAAGATACTAGGTTTCCTAGTAGGTAGGAAGTGCTGGACACCACACAAAACTGTCCACCACCTAATAGAAAAGAGAAATAAATGGCTAAGAAACTATTTATCGCACAAGAAAAGTGGAACACACGTTTTGGTAAGTCTGATCGTGTAGTTGTACGAGATGCTAGAGGACACTTTGTTGATAATGTGTCTAAGCGTCAGATGAAGACTGGTGAACGTGAACTTCCTTATGAAGTTGCTCGCTAGTTAAATAGATAGAGATACCCCCTGTTCTGCAGGGGGTTTTTCTATGCCCTAAGCTGGCTCGGGCACAAGATCTCATAAAAGTCAATTACGACCTTTACGAAATAATCACGGGAATCACGGGAATTACTATTGTAAATGTCACACCTTTGTGATAGGATACGATGTATCAACCTACAAAAAGGACAAAAATGATTGACACAGACAATCCATTACTACAAACACTAGCAGATGATTTTGTTGATCTGCATAAAGTTGGTGGTATCGAATTAGAACAATGGGAAACCGCTTATAACTTTGTAAAGCATTTCTATCACACAGAGGAAATGGTACAGATTATCATTAGGGAGAAAAGATAATGTATCTAGTGGCAGTAACAGAAGTAATTTATTCAGAAGAATACATTATCAAAGAGATGTTGGCAACAGGAGATTATGGTGTTCACGGACACCCCATTTCACATGAGGCTATTGTTGAGTTTGTTAAAGATAGAGAGTGGCAGATTGAACACCACCTTTTCCTTGACCGCTATAAAGATGTACCAGTACACATTGCAATTAAAGACGAGGACGGCACAGATGTATTCTTTGCCAAGAACAAGATAGAGGTTAAGTAATGAAACTAAGAGGTATCTTTGAGGGTACGTTTGAGTCTGTATGGAGTATGGAAGTACCGCAAACAGAATGGGAGTCTTTTCTAAGACACCACCCAGACTTTGATGAAAATGATCGTGACGACATACAAGAGATGTGGAATCATTTTAAGGAACTTGGTTGTTATGATGAATGTGACGACACGGTAGACACAGATGTAATTATGACAGGTATAGAAACCTATGGAGTAGAAGTGGAGATTAACTAATGTATCAATACAATGTAGAGTTTGTCTTAGAGCGTATGGTGATTATTACTAGTGTTGAGATAGATGAACCTGATACACCTGATGATGCCATTATTCAAGTAGCAAGGAACAACATTTTGAGTTACTACAAGATTGACCCAGAAGTTTTGCACCTGCAAGATGTAATCGTACACGAGGTTTAGTATGTTAATGAATAAAGTTAAATGCTGTATGTGTGATGCTACCTTTTTAGAGTATGAAGATGAAATGGTATTTAGTTGCATAGAGTGTGGCAAGGAAGATTATCTAATGGACTTAGGAGAAATAGAAGTATGAGTAAGCAATACCAATGGGTAGTTATGTATGATGAGAATTGGGGAGCTTTTATGCTAGATGCAGAAAGCACTAATGTTTTCCTTGGAAATGAAAAATTAATCTATGACTCTCATACAGGTAAGTGGGAAGATTTTGAAGAAGAATCAGATACCGCAAATGAATATTATAGGCTAGAAGAAATCCTGGCTTATAACCTAACAAGACTTGACTTAACCGCAGGAATAGGATAAGATACGCACTATGAAAACAATTAAAACATCTATAACTTTTTATACCACACCAGAACTGGACCCAATAGGGTATGACGATATGACAGATGAGGAACTAATGCAATACGCTAAAGAATGTTTTTATGACGACATTATTAGTTTTGTTAAATACAATGAACTAATGGACGTAATCAGTACGGAGATTATCAATGACTAGTTTAACAGGCGTAACCGTGACCTATACGGAAGTTATCCCTACCTCCAAACAAATGGCAGAGTTTTATGTCTGGCAAGAAGGCTATGAGTCTTATGCAACTATCAGATATGAGGACCGTGTAGTTGAAGTAGAGCGTGGTGGTGAAATGCATTTAACACTACCAAACTTAGTTAATGGTGAACTGTCAGATGAAGGTGCAACAATAGTCAGATACTCTGACGACTTAGAAGCAGCAGGTATCAACGATGACATTCAGTTTATGCAATATCTTAAAACTATTAGTAATAGTGGATTTCAGGTATACCGTATGAATCCGTGGTGGGAAGTATTCTCACACAATGAAGATATGGGTGAAGTTTACGATACATTCTATGATGCTGTAAACGGTGGCATAGATTACATTCTAGATGATAGGAACTGGTAATGTTTGATCAAACACCGATTAAAGCAAGTGTAGAGATTAATAAGTTTATTAGACATACCATTACTAATCTAGAGGGTGCCCTCGAAAAACAAGACGATAGGCTAACACTAGCAGTCTTAACTAACTTAGCAGACACAATAGAAAGTTACATAGAGCCATTGGAATTGTCAGTCCTTTGTGATACACTATGGGGTTAGGAGAAATAATGAGAAAACAGGCAAATAAACTATCAGATGTATTTGCTGATGAAAGGGTGAACATTTTAGAGTTAGCCCAACAGACAGCACTTATTTTCACACCAAGTATGACCGCAAGACTGCACCAATTCTTGAGGTGGCATACACATAACCAAAACGGAAGAAAATCAGAAACACACCCAATAACACTTGACAAAGACCACACAGAGGGAGTATAGTATAACTATGGAACATTCATTTGAGGATAAAGTAGCAATCGTAGCAAGTGCCTTTTACAGTCGCTTTGATGAAGAGGGAGAGCCAGAAATCTTACAGAAGATTTTTGATTCCCACGACTTAGCAGGTGCTATCGCTTTAGCAGTTGTTGGTGGAGATGTAGAAATCAAATCTGATGATGCAAGAGGTTGGATTGAGGAATCATACAGGGTGCTAAATGCAATCTTTGATTTCCCAACTGAACTAGAGGTGGTAGAGATTGATAAGCCATCACCTAAGAAAAAAACAGCCCCAAAGAAAAAGGCAGAAGCACCAGTTGAATGATCGGTGTGTAACTAATTAATTAGATTTCCCCATACCTAGATACCTCCCCTGTCTAGGTGTGGGGAGCTAGCCCGAGTAAAATTTTAAATATACATATTACGAACCAATGAAATAAATCACAGGAAATTTGGAGAATATCTTGACAAAGACATATGAAGATGGTATTATGGATTGCCTTAAAGCCATAGATAAGTATAAGCTATCAGGTATATATGATATCCCTATTAAGTATATAGAGGAAGCTATTAGAAAACTTCTGCCTACCCCCGAGTAATAAATTTGAAAAAAATACATTACGAACGAGCTCAAAAAATCACAGGAAGTTTGACATAATGTATAACAAGATAATTAGTCATATGTTATCAATTCGGGAGGGTATAAATGATACCAATATACCCATATACATAGGTAATAACACCTGGATAAATATATGATTAAAAATACTTTAAAATTCAATCAGTTTTATGCAGTTTTTATGCATTTATACACAGTTTATGCATGTTTTATGCAAGAAATGTATCATTATTTTAAGCCTTATTCATGCAAATATATTACGAACCAAGCCTAAAAATCACTGCAAATAAAGGGAAATATGATGTCAAGGTAAATTAGATTACGATTATGTAACAATGTCATAGTTACACACTAAAAATCAATATATAATATCAATAGTGTTATATTCAAATAGACATGTGTGATACCAATAATTGTTGTGTATTACGCAACAGTTTGTGCATAATTATTCATATATTGTTGTATATTATGCAACAGATAAAGGGACGGAAGTTAACACCAGTAAGACATTGACTTCTGGATGTTTTGTTGATATCATTGTCTATGTGAGAAGATCTATCCTATTGGCTATATGTATCTATGTATTGTTCTTTATGTTTACTATGTATATGTCATTGGATGATATTCCTCCTACCCCCGAAAATTTAGAATGGATATTAGAAGCATGAGCTTGGTAGCAAAGATAAAGGAACTTATGGCTGTTGAATTAGAAGATAACCCAGACATGACTGATAAAGAGTATGAACAACTCTTTGTCAAATACTACATGCACTATATGGATAGCCATCTTAAACCCAAAAAGATAGAGAGCAAAGGTAAGAAATATGTGCGTTAATTGTGAGACAAATATCTTAAATGAAGCATTAATTGCATTGGATCCAATCATAGAGCAACATGGTGAATATAATGTTCTATTCATTCTTAATGACTATTATGAGAACAAATACAGGGATGCTTTTAGCCACCCCTCCCGTATTAGATTAGAACCTATCAGTTTAGAGGATATTAAAGCATTATTTGAAGATGAAGATATGAGCCAATGGGAAAGTAATACAAGTCATTCACCGTGGTGTGCATCAATGATGGGACATCAATCAAGTGCACCTATTTGTGATTGTGGTTCTCCATTTCGCCGAATCGCCGAAGGACAGTAATGAATGTAATATATATGGTAGATACCATCAAAGATGTAATAGCTAAGAAAGAAGAAGATATGGGTCAGCCATTCACCCTCCAGCAGAAAAGGGATTTCCTTGTAGGTGCTATCAATAAGTGGAATAGTGTAGAAGGTAATGAGTTTATGATCATTCCACCCGTATTTTTGAAAGAGGACTAATAATGTTAGTTAAATCTATTAGAAATGACGTATCAAATGACCTGTAGTGATTGTAATGTTAAAAAGCTAACTATATGGTTTGAATCAAAGACAAATGGTAGAGCATTGTGTGATAAATGTTTCTTAAAAGACGTACCTGAAAAGAGGAAGAAGTAATGGGAACTGCAAAAGCATATAGGTTTGCCAAAGAAGTGTCAAGGAATGAAGATCCTTGCATTGTTGTAGTAAATAACAAGCATGATAAAGAGATGCTTAAAACAATGTTCAAGACCCTAAAGTATAATAAGGCAAAGATAGTTACTAGAGATAGAGTATTTGATATTAAAGACTATGGGAGAATAGAAGAGTGACTTGTATAGTAGCTATTTCAGATGGTGATAATGTCTATATGTGTGCAGATAGAGGTATCTCAGATGATGATATTATTACCTCTATGAGTATGCCTAAGATTGCCTTGAATGGATCCTACCTTATTGGATACTCTGACTCACCTGGAACTGGTCAATTAATACAGTATTTAACGCTACCTACACCCCCTAACAGAAACCTTGATAAATTCATGAGGACTACCTTCGTTTCTGCCCTTAGAAAGGCTCTGAACGAGTCTGGAGTGGATTTAAAAGATTCTGCTCACGCATCACTACTAATTGGTGTCAATGGTTTATTGTTTGCTATTGATACCTCAGACTGGCAGGTAATCAGATGTGATTACATGTCTATTGGATCTGGTTCATCTATTGCCTTAGGTTCTCTGTATACCACCGCATCCTGGAAATCTCCTGAGAAAAGGGCTATCACAGCCGTAAGTGCTGCTATTGAATTATCTCCATCATGTAAGGGTCCAATAGATACCCTTGTTATATAAGAAATAGTAAGATGTTGAAAAGATGATAAAATATAAACCTAAGATCAAAAAAGATATTAAAGAATATCTTATAAATTTTAATTTAACAGAAAAGGAAAAAAATGAGTAAAAGAGTTCTCTTGACAGGTGCTAGTGGATTTGTTGGTAGCCATGTGCTTAGACATATTTTAGTTAATACAGACTGGTTTGTGGTGTGTCCAACAACATTTAGACATAAAGGTTTGACAGATAGAATAAATGTGGCATGTGATGATTTGCCAGACGCTTACAGTCGCATTAAAGTTATTAAGACAGACCTGAGTGTACCGATTTCTCCAGTAACTTCACATCAGTTTGGAAAAATTGACTATGTTATAAATTTAGCTAGTGAAAGCCATGTTGATAGGAGCATAGAAGAGCCAACTCCTTTTATATTAAACAATGTATCTTTAATTTGTAATCTACTTGACTGGGCAATAATTGCAAAGCCAGAAAAGTTCTTACATATTTCAACTGATGAAGTTTATGGTCCAGCTCCAAAGGGTTATGCTCATAAAGAGTGGGTAGATCAATTCTTCCCAAGCAATCCATACTCCGCTTCAAAGGCAGCACAAGAAAGCATTGCCTTCTCATACTGGAGGACCTACGGAGTTCCTCTTGCAATTACTAACACTATGAACATTATTGGAGAAACTCAAGACACAGAAAAGTTTATGCCAATGGTAATTAAAAAGGTTCTTAATGGAGAAACTGTGAAGATCCATGCATCTCCAGAGGGAGAGGTTGGAACTCGTTTTTATCTACATGCCCGTAATCAAGCAGATGGACTTCTACATGTTCTCAAGCAACACTTCCCAGCATATGGAGAATCTAATGTACCAGCAAAATTTCACATTGTTGGTGAAAGAGAAGTAGATAACTTAGAGATGGCTCAGATGATTGCAAAAGCAGTTGGTAAGCCATTGATATATGAACTAGAAGACTTTCACTCTTCTCGTCCAGGTCATGACTTGAGGTATGCACTAGATGGCAAGAAGATATCTGATACTGGTTGGAAGCTTCCAATACCTCTTGAAGAATCTATTCAGAAGACTGTAGAGTGGACTTTAAAGCATGAGGAATGGCTTTCTCTTTAATGTCTAAAAAAGAAGATATAAAAATTTTAATATTGCTTGCATATTTTGAAAGACCAAATATGGTTAAGATTGCCTTAGAATCAATAAAAAGGCAGTCTTACCATAATTGGGAAGTAGCTTTTTGTGATGATGGAATAAATTATTTAGGAAAGCCAATAGTTGAAGAAACTTTTTCTAAAGAAGATTTAGAAAAATTTAAGTTTTATGCAACAGGAGACTCTCCAGAACAAAAGATAAATCAGGGTGGAAGTAAGCATGGGCAAATGTTAAATGAAGCTATGCAAGAATCTGATGCTGACATAGCTTTTATACTTTGTGATGATGATGCTCTGTATAAAGATTACTTAAATAATCTTGTTAGTTTCTATAATGATAATCCAAATTTAATTTACTCGTATGGTAAAGTTTCTATCTATAACCCCCATGATTTTATTAGTTTTGAAACATTAGAAGATAATTTTAATCATGGATTAAATCATGTAGAGGGTCCTATTTCTCCACACTGTACTGTAGATGCAAGCCAAGTTTCTTGGAGACTTAATGATTTTAAAGAAGCAAAGATAGAATTTTCATTTCCTCAAACCGCTGCTTTAGATGCAGTTTTGTATCAACAACTAGAAGCAGCTTTTGGAAAGTGTCATCCAAATGGATTCGTTGCTCAATATAAAGGTATTTATCCACAACAACTTGGAAATAGATCAGACCTATTTAGTTCTGGAGATGAATTATGAAAATAGGATACAATACAAAAATTCACAGTTCAGTTGAATTCATTGGAGAATTTAATTCATTTGAAATTGGAGACAATGTTGAAATTGGTGAAGGTGTAAAGATCCTTGGAGGTGGAGATCTTTTTATTGGAGACTATTCTAAGATTAATAGAAATTGTTTTATTAATGCTAGTGGGGTAGTTAGGCTAGGAGAAGCCACTTGGGTTGGAGAAAGAGTAGTCCTTGATGGAACTGGTAAGCTCTGGGCAGGAGATTTTCTTGGAGTAGGAATAGGATCTGGATTATATTCTCACATCAGGCATGGGGATGTTACAGAAGGATGCCAATATGAAAAAGAGTCAGAGTTAATAATTGGAAATGATGTTTGGTTTGTTGGAGAATGCTTTGTTTCCCCAATAGTTGCAAAAGATAAATCAATGGCTATGCTTGGCTCTGTTATTGTAAAAAACATGGATGAAAATTCTGTGTATGGTGGAAATCCAGCAGTAAATATTACTCATAAAACTGGTGTACCTTGGATACATAAAACAGAATCTGAAAAGTTTTTAAGAGTGGAAAAACTTGTTGAAGAAGGGTGTAACAAGTTTAACTTAGATAAAGATATGTTTAAGGTTGTATACAGTACCCCACAGATTAAAGAGTCTGGAATAACCTATTATGATATTATAGATAGAACTTATACAAAAACAAATAGTGATGGTGAAATTAAAATGAACAAGTGGCTATTTAATGCAAAAGCTAAGTTTAGGAAGGTGTAATGAGA
>Ga0114981_10000898_pt1 | contig 19663 bp, 20 predicted proteins | sample S_140806_MF_Meta_FD_87028 | JGI IMG/M metagenome (GOLD analysis project Ga0114981, IMG submission 87028) | Freshwater microbial communities from Lake Simoncouche, Canada to study carbon cycling - S_140806_MF_MetaG | ecosystem: Environmental > Aquatic > Freshwater > Lake | place: Lake...
AAGCTCTTTATATTTATTTTTCCAAATATTAATGAAAAATCATCTGAACTAATTTTCAAATCAGAAATTTTTTTAGAATATATATTTTTAATTCTAAATTTTTCAAAGAGATAGAGAATATAATCAATTTCATGACTTAAATCCAAAATAGTCCCCCCACCTTTTGCTTTGAATGCGCTATAACTCTTTTTATAATCTATATTTTGTCTCCAATGAGGTAAAAAACTTGAACTTTCAGCTTCAATATAAAAAGGATTTTTATTTTTCAATTTTTGTTTTAAGTATTTTAAAATCGGGTGAAACCTTAAATTATAAGCAACAAAAAATTGATTTGCCTGTGGTTTGAAATTATAGAATTTATTAAATAATGGTTTTTCAATAATAATAATTTTTTTTTTAAATTTTTTTTCTAGAAATAAACATGTTTTTAAATGTTTGTTAGTTTCATTGGCCACAACTATCAAATCTGGATCTAGGTTTTCAATTTTATTGATAAATATTAATTTTTTTTGATTTGATATTTTTTGTTTAGTTTTTATAAAAATTTTTTTAACTTTAAATAAATTATTTAAAACTCTAGCATGTCTACGTCCTGCAGAACCATATCCAATAATTAATACAATCATATGATTTATCTAAATTATAAAATAATTTCTTTTAAAATTTTTTTTTACAATTTGCTAGAATTTTACTCATAAATTTCTTTTACTACCTTTACAGACTCAAAATACTCTTTAAAAGATATTAATTTATTTTTTTTATTTTCAAGCATTTTAATAAATTCATTCATTTGAACATAAATTCCAGGCTTAAAATTTTTATCTAATTTTGATTTTTTAAAATACAGTCTTTTTCTTTTTTGCTTAATCATTTTTTCTAACATAAAATTTTCTAGTGGTTTCATTTCACATCTTATATTTTTTTGAATTATGTTTACCGACCATTCTCCCGGTGAATTCCAATTGCAACAATATAGGACCTCATCTTTGCTTGAAAAAATTAATCTTGATATATTTCTTGAAAAAATTTTATTCTTAAATTTTTCTATCTTCTGAATTTTTATTATTTTCCCTCTACAAAATATTCTTATATAATCTATAATGTGAATTGCATTACAGTACATCCAGTTCTTATTTATAAATTCATTATTGCTATTTTGTATTTCTTGATCATTGATACTAAGGTATCTTTTTCCTCTTACATTTTTTAATATTTTTAATGCTGAAATTGTACTGCTGTAGAATCTTCTATTTAAACCAACAAAAAAATATTTATTCTTTGAAATTAAAGCAGATATTTTTTCTGTCTGTTTAAAACTTACTCCTACTGGTTTTTCACAAAGTACTTTATATTTATTTAAATCTATTCTCTTTAAAATAGACAGTGTAGATGCTGGGCTTACTGCTATTATTAATCCATTAATTTTATTTATTTTTTCAAGTTCCTTTAAACTTTTACAGTTTTTTTTAATTTTATACTTTTTTTTTAACTTTTCTGCTTTTTTATATGTTCTGGAGTATATAGCTTCACAATAGATTTTTTTTTTTAATAATACTTTGAGGTATTCTTCGGCCATATAACCGGCTCCGATTATGGCTATATTTTTAACATTAATCATATAATGGTATAGCCACCATCGATAATTATACTAGATCCCGTTACATAAGATGAAGCTTTAGAAGCTAAAAATATTACTGCCATAGGTATTTCTTGTGGTTTGCCAAGTCTGCCTAGTGGAACTTTATTATTAAATTTTTTAATAAAATTATGATCTTGTTTTTTTTTGGTTCCTTTAACATGACTTTTGATACCCCCAATTATTAAATTATTTACTCTTATTTCATTCCTTCCATAATATGATGCTAATTGTTTTGTAAAATGAATTGTTGAACTTTTTATTATTCCATAAGTCATATTTTCGCTAATATTTGTATTTTTATAGAGATAATTGTCTTGAGCAACTAAACCATACATTGAGGTTAGCTGTATTATACTTCCAGAAATTTTATTTTTTGACATTTGTTGCGCCACAGTTTTTGCTAACCACACATAGCTATTTAAATGAATTTCAATGTTTTTTTTATAAGAATCAAAATTAATTTTTTTAAAGGAATTATTTTTCCAATCCCCAGTTGTTGGATACGAAGCATTAATAAATATATCTGGACAGCCATTATTTACTAAAAAATTTTTAAAAAAAAATTTCAAGTTCATTTCGTTACTGCAATCAAATTTATAATAATTAGTTTTTTTTCTTTTAGATTGACGCTTAATATCAAAATCAAAGACTGAAATATTAGAGTTAAACTCCTCAAAAGCTTTAACTATTTCTGATCCTATAAGTCCATTTCCGCCAATTATATAAACTTTCTTATTATTTAAATTTATTAGATCTTTATACTTCATTTTTTTCTCCCAAAAAATTCGACCATTTTAAAATCCGAAAGGGTATCTATATCTATAGATCTATTAAAAGGCATTTCATATAATGTTGTTTTTTTGCAAAAAGGGCCCTTTTGATTAAAACAAGCTTGTCTTTTCCATATATAAATAGAAGCGTTTAATTCATAAACAATTGGGGCATCTTGATTTCTTATATAAAAATTCTTTGGATTTTTTACAAGTGTAAGTTTATTTTTTTTATTAAACTCCACCATATTAAAATAAGGATTTTTTCTAGCTCTATTAGCAGAAATAAGCATATCTTTTTTAGATCTTAAAAAGTGTTTGAAAGATTTTCTTATGTCAGAAACTTTTCTTAATGGAGAAGTAACATCTAAATCGAATACATAATCAAATTTAAATTTAAATCTATTTTCAGTCTCAAGGACGGCATGCCTAATTACAGGCATCTTAGCTACATTATCACCTGACAATTTTTTAGGTCTTTGAAACCAAACTTCAACTCCTATTTTGCTTGCAATTTTTTGTAAATTTTTTGAATCTGTAGAAAAAACTATTTTAGTAAACAATTTAGATTTTAGCGCTTGATCTATAGTGTGTAAGATTAAGGGTTTTCCAAATAATTTCTTTTGATTTTTATTTATCAATCTTTTTGAACCGCTTCTTGCGCATATTACACAAAGTAATTTTTTTTTTTTCATTATGCTTCTAATAATATTAAAATATTTTAGTAATTAATAGATATAACTATTTAATCTAGTAGAGTAATAAATTTAACTAATACTTCGATCTAAATAAATCTAGTGAAATTAACCTATGTAAAAATTGAAGAATAATTGCAAAAAATACTTTTAAATTTAAATTTAATCCTAAATGTTTAAGGAGATCTTTTTTATTCATAAAACTTGCATATCCTAGGGCTAATTTTGCTCTATTGTAGTTTTTTAAAGTATTTAAATCTTTAAAATCTAAATTTACTTCTTTTTTAATTCTATCAATAATATCTTTATCTTCTTTTAATAAATTAGCTACTTGATTATTATTTTTTTTACATACTCCTTTGCCACTCAAATTTGTTACAAACCTTTTTACAAAATAATATGTTTTTTTTTTTAAAAAAATAGAATAAAATAAAGCTGATCCAGGGTAAAAATGTAAAATATTTTTATATTTATTAATGTAATTATATAGATTAAAAGTAAAAAACTTATTTTTTCTTCTTCCGCAACATATAAATTTAAGATCTTTGTATTTATTTTTAAATAAAATTGCTCTTTTTAGATCATGGTAACCAACTAAAATAACATACGGTCCCGCAAATTTTTTTTTAACAAATTTATATAACTTGTCATAGTTCACAATCATATTAATTTCATACTGTGATTTAGAAGGAATTATTAAAGTACCTTTCGATTTTATTTTTTTAACACCTAACATTCTGTGTAAATATAAAAATGGAGCACCTATCGCGAAAACATTTTTATGACCATCAATACTTAATTTTTTCTGAAAAAAACTATTCCAAACTAACCAAGGAATTTTGGAAAAAGTCCTTTTTTTAAAAATTGTATCTGTATTAAAAGAGATGTATCCGTGCTGTATAGAAGCAAAAACTGCCTTGTCTTTCAAATTTAAATATTTACATAATATATATCTATTTCCATACCAATTATTATCAATAAACATTTATTTATTACCTAAATAACAATTTGCAAAACATCCTTTGGTGGCTTTAAAATACCTAATCATTCTTAAACTTTGTCTTTGACTTAAATTACTTTTAAATTGGTTAATTTTTTTTATTTGTGTATTATAAATGTATCTAAGTCTTTTTTTCAGATAGCTATTAATTTTATTTTGTTTTTTATTTAATCTAAAATTATTTGTTTCCATTAAATTTAAAAATTCTTTAGTTGCATTTTTAATTTCTTCCGAAGTATTATCAATATATTCTAGTTTATTCTTAAGTTGCTCTTCTGATAAGTATTCATAGAATGGTAGTTTAGTATAATCTTTAATATTAATTTTTTTATTTTCAAAAAAAATTTTTTTGAAAATACCTCTTGATTTAAAATCCAATAAATAACCGCTAAATAAAACTGTCATATTTGTTAATAGTATAGGTTTTCTAAATAATCTGGCAGTATCATAAACGCCTGAATGAGTTGCAATAAAAAAAAAACAGTTTTTTATTAAAATCAAATCTAACAATTCTCCACTGCACTTAAACTTAGTATAGTCAAAAAAATTTTTATTCTTAAAATTAATTTTACAAGAATTGTAGTTCCCAAGTCTTACGACTGAATACCCTCTTGAAATTAAAAATTTAATTGTTTTTATATAATTATTAATATTTGAATTTCTAAAATTTCTTCTATGTGAATCTTTTCTATAAAGTTGATCCCTGACATGAATACACACATATTTTTTTTTCAATTTTGAAAAAAATTTTTTATTAAAAAATTCATATTTATTTTTACTTATTTCAATTTTTATATTTATTTTCTTTTTATCGAGTTTTTTAATTTCTCGATATTCGTGATTATGAAAATTATTAAATGTAATTTTTGTGTTAGAATATAAACTAGATATCCCAACAGTTGGGAAACCCATCTCCTCGGCTAATTTACATTTAAAAAATTTTTTTACTTTTAGTAAAAAAAATCTTTGAATAATAAATTCAAATTCAATCAAAACTCTTACAAAAAATCTTATGAATTTATCTAGATAATTTAGTTTTAGATTTTCTTCGTAAATATTTGAAAAAAGCGCATGATTGCATACTTTATATTCTAGCAAAGTCGAAAATAAAGAGAGTTTTATAATTAAAATTTTTTTTGAAGTTTTAAGATGAGCGTCAAGAATTTGTTCTGAAGCAGTTCCAATGGCATATATGCAAGGAGCGATAATATAATATGGAAAAAAACTAATATTATTTAATTTAGAAAAAATAAATTGAAACATTAGGTTTAAATTTAATTCTAAATAATTTTAATTTTGTTTTTGAAGCATGGAGTTTTTTTTTATCGAAATTAAAGTTTCTATAACCTTAATTTCAGAGGTATTTGAGATTTTAAGCTCTTCTAACGCAAAAAATATTTTTTTTTTAGCGTTAATAAATTTTTTAAAAATTGATAATCTAAATTTTTTACTATCAGGCAGCATTTCATAAGAATAAAATATTATACCATCTAAATTAAAGGTATCTTTCAATAAAGCTTTTAACATATAAAATGAATCTTTCATTTTATATTCTGTAGAACTAAGTTTAAAAAAAATATTTTTTCTTATTGCAAAATCTTTAATCACAAGATTTTGAACTCTTTGAGGTATAAAATTTCCACTAATTTCCCTAGAAAAAATATATCCTCTAAAGCCTTTATTTTTTAGTTTTTGGATCTTCATAATTTAAGCCAAACTTTGTTGCTGGTCGTAAAAAAATAGGCAAAAAAGTTTCGGCAATATCTTTTTTATCATAAGGTGACATTACAGATTTAAATCTACAATTAAAACTCCATCTTGTTTCATTTGTTCTATTTATTTTATTTCCATGCATAAGCTGATGTACAAAAATTAATCCTTGCCCATATTTAATACTAAGCCATTTTATTTTTTTATCAATTTTTTTTTGCAATTCTTCAGAATCTGAATATTTATAAAAATTCTTATAGTATTTATTATTTTCTTCATTACTCAAAATAAACATTGATTTACTTTTGCTTACACTTTCAAGTGGCACCCAAAGAACTACTTCAAAAGGTGAACATCCAGACCAAACATCTGAATGAACAGGCAATAAAGAGCTATCATCTTCAGGAAATTGTATGCTCAAATTAATCTTCCTTTGCATTACTAACTCATTGCCACATATTAACTCAAGTTCATCTTTGGCTATCTCAAAATAATCTTTCAAAAACCATTTTTTACTATTTAAAATTTCGTATAGTCTCATTCTAAAAGAATTAAGCTTATTTTTTGGTAAATATTTATGTAAATTATTAAAAATTTTTTTTTCTCTAGATTTAATTTTTATTTGGTCTTTTTTTAATAATAAAACAGTTGTCTTTTGAATAAATTTTTTTATTAAATCTAATTTTTTTTTTCTACTTCCAAGATCAAAAATAATATAGCCATTTTTTTCAAATTTTTTGGACAAAGTCTGATGTTGATGCCTATTAAAATTATATTTAAACATGTATATTTATTATTAAGAGAATATAAATAAATTACAATAAAATTATGACAATTTTAGTTACAGGTGGCGGAGGTTATATTGGTACACTTCTTGTTAGTGAATTATTAAGATTGAATTTGAAGGTACGCGTAATCGATACGTTTTGGTTTGGCAACTATATTGAAAAAAATAAAAATTTAGAAATTATTAAAAAGGATATTGTAAATTGTAATGATAATGATTTTAAAAATATACGAACTATAATTCATTTAGCATCTGTTGCAAATGATCCAGCTTCAAATCTTAATCCTAAATTTACTTGGGAGACTTCTTGTCTTGGTACAATGAAATTGTGCGAGTTAGCCAAGAAATTTGGAGTAAAAAAATTTATATTTGCATCTTCCGGAAGTGTATACGGTATAAAAAAAGAAAAAAAAGTTCACGAGAATCTTAAATTAATACCAATTAGCGATTACAATAAAACTAAGATGATAGCTGAAAAAGTAATAGAGAGTTATAAAAAATATTTTAAATATTACTTAATAAGGCCAGGGACAGTATATGGATACTCGCCAAGAATGAGATTGGATTTGATGATAAATACATTAACTTATCAAGCTTTAACTAAAAAAAAAATAATAGTTTTTGGTGGAAAACAAATAAGACCTTACATTCATATACTAGACATGGTCAACGTTTACCTTTTTATGTTAAAAAAAAAATTACCATCAGGTCCTTACAATGCATCAACAGGCAATTTGAGTGCTTTCGATACAGCAAATATTATTAAAAGTATTATAGATTGTAAAATAATTATTAAAAAATCGAATGATCCTAGATCGTACCGACTTAGTAATGAAAAATTATTATCGTTCGGATTTAATTTTAGAATAAAATTAAATGAGGGTATATACAATTTTATTAAAAATTATAAAAATGGAAATATTAAGAATACAAAAAATGCTTACTCAATTAATTTTATAAAAAAAATTAATTTAAAATGATTAAGATTCTTGTTTTGGGAAGTAATTCATTTGCAGGCTCCTGTTTAGTTGATTACCTTTTAAAAAAAAATTTTAAAGTATTTGGAGTTAGTAGATCAAATGAAAATAAAATTAAGTATAAAGAAAATGATAAGATTAAAAACTTTAAATTTATAAAAGCTGACATTAATAAAGATTTAAGAAAAATTGAAAAAATAATTGATAAAAACAGGTTTAAAATAATTGTTGATTTTGCTGGGCAGGGAATGGTTGCTGAAAGCTGGAATGACCCAGATCAGTGGTTTAATACAAATGTCTACAATAAGATAAAATTGATCAATATTTTAAATAATAAAAAATTTTTGAAAAAATACATCAAAATATCAACTCCAGAAGTTTACGGAGCATCAAATGATAAAATTAAAGAAAACGCTAATTATAATGCCTCTACCCCTTATGCACTAACACACTCTACAATTGATCAATATTTAAAATTGTTTTTTAAAAAAAATAAATTTCCTTTTGTTATTTTAAGATTTTCAAATTTTTATGGGGAAACCCAACCAATGTATAGAATAATTCCAAAAACTATAAGATCAATAATTACAAATAAAAAATTTACTCTCCATGGAGGAGGCAATTCATTTAGATCATTTATATACATAGACGATTTTTGTGATGCCATTCACAGAGCAATAAATAAATCGAAAAATGGTGAGATCTATAACATTTCATCAACCGAGCTTATTAAAATTAGAGATTTAATTAAAAAAATTTGCTTAAAAATGAATAAAAAACTTTCTGAAGTAGTTTATAATGGGAAGGATAGATTGGGAAAAGATCATAAATATTTTATGAGCAGCACTAAAGCTAATAAATATTTAAAGTGGAAAAATAAAATTAATTTGGATAAAGGTCTTGATAAAGTTATTAGTTGGCACCTATTAAATAAAAAAATTTTACATAAATTAAAAATTACTTATATACACAAAGCCTAATGAAAAATTTTCTCACAGATCAATATATTAAAGATAAAAAATTTAAAATTAAACATAATTATTTGAGCAGTCAATTTAGGGATTATCCTAAGATTTTCAAAAAGATTGAAAAAATTATTAAGTTTAACGATTTTACTCTAGGCTTTGAGGTCAATAAGTTTGAAAAGAATTTTTGCAAATTAATTAATGCAAAGAACTGTATTGCAGTTGGAAGCGGTACTGATGCAATCTATATGTCATTAAAATGTTTGGGATTATCAAGAGGGGATGAGGTTATAACTACCCCATATACTTTTTATGCAACCATAAATGCAATTGTACAGGCTGATTGTAAGCCAATTTTTGTTGATGCTCAAGATGACTTTAATATTAATCCAGAATTAATTGAAAAAAAAATAAACAAAAAAACTAAAGCAATACTAGTTGTTCATTGGGCCGGAAGAGTTTGTGAAATGAAAAAAATAAAAAAAATTGCAAAAAAATATAATCTTTTCATCATTGAGGATGCATGTCATGCTGTACTAGCAAAAAGTGGTTCTGAGTTTGCGGGTAATTTCGGAGATATAGGCTGTTTTAGTTTGCACCCCCTTAAAAATTTAAATGTATGGGGTGATGGTGGAATGATAGTAACAAAAAATAATAAAATTGCATCTAAACTTAAACTTTTCAGAAATCATGGATTAATTAATAGAAACGAGATTAAAATTTTTGGAATTAACTCAAGATTAGATACAGTTCAGGCAGTTGTAGCAAACCACTTACTCTTAAAACTCAAAAGTATAACCAAAAAAAGAAGAATTAATGCAAAACTTTTAGATACTGGACTTGCTGAAATTAATGAAATAAATTTTCCAAGGAGACGTGAAGACTTATATGAAGTTTTTCATCTTTATTGTGTGAAAGTAGAAAAAAGAGATAAATTATTAAAATTTCTTCAATTAAAAGGTATTGATGCTAAAAAACACTACCCAATTCCAATGCATTTACAACTTCCAAGTAAAAAAATGGGTAAATATAAAAAAGGTGATTTTCCTTTTGCTGAAAGATTATGTGATGTAACATTGTCGCTTCCGATACATGAATTTGTAACAAAAAATCAGATTCAATACATTATCAAAAATATAAAAATTTTTTATTCAAAGTAAATTAATTCATAATCTCCGTTATATTTAAACTCTTTAAATATCCATTTCCATTCATATGTACTAAAAAAAGTCTCACAAGTTAAAGCCCAGCACTGTAAGTTAAATAACTCTTTTTCATTTCTATAACTTTCAGTCATTATATACTGCTTTTTACTTACTCTAGTAATTTCAGACAAAAAATTTTTAATATCATGAATTTCTAAATTATGGATACAGCCTAGAGACATCGCTAAATCAAATTGCTTATTTTTATAATTAAATTTTTTTTTGGCATCGAAAAATTTTAAAAAATTTCTTATCTCTCTTGGACATTTATTAATAGCATATCTAGAAATATCAAAGCCACTAATTGAAATTTTTGGTAATATTTTTTTTATCTCGTATAATAAAAAACCTTTGCCACAACCGATGTCCAATATCTTAGATTTATTATTAAGTTTATAAATTTTTATTATTTTTTTTGCTAAAGGCGTTAAATAATTTGATATATATTTATATCCACCATATCCTGACTTTCTGCTTCCATCCCAATAATCCTTAGAATATTTTTTAGCCAACTTCATATAATAAACCTTATTATCATTCATTCTTTTTAAATAATTTCTTTTAGTTAACTTATGAAAAGAGGTAAAAATTTTAATGTTTTTTTTCATTAAATTTTCTCATTACAATCGGTAGTATTTTTTTAGCACTAAGACTACAATAATCTAACAAATCTCTTTGCGTGCCATATTTTTTTACAAAGTCATTATTAATACCAATTCTATGGACTTTAGTAATTGATTTAGATTTTCTTTTATTTAAAGTTTCAAGTACTAAACTACCTAAACCACCTGAAACAATATGCTCTTCTACTGTAAATATTAATTTTGGTTTTTTACTAATCCTTACAATAAAATTTTCATCAAATGGTTTGATTGTACTGTTATGCAATATTCCAGCTTTGATATTTTTTTTTTTTAAAATCTCTCTTATTTCTAACCATTTTTGTGTTGTTATACCAGTTGTTACAAACAATATATCTTCGGGATTACCAAATAATATAGCTTTGCCAATTTTAATATTTTTAATTTTATTAGTGACAATTTTGTCTCCACCACTTGCTAATCTTATGTAAATTGGCCCTTTAACATTTACTGTTTGTGGCATAATTTTTTTCATCTCGTTAGCATCGCATGGTGCAATTATCATCATATTTGGTATTGTCCTCATTAATGCAATATCTTCAATTGCCTGATGAGTTGGACCGAGCGGTGCATAGACCAAACCAGCCCCATTACCAATTAATCTTACTGGTAAGTTATGAAGACCAAGATCAATTATATTTTGTTCAAAATTTCTTCTTGTTAGGAAAGTAGCTATAGTATTAAAATATGGAATAAAACCTTCTATCGCCAGACCCGAAACCATTCCTGTTATGTATTGTTCAGAAACTCCTTCCATAAAAAATCTATTAGGAATTTTTTTTCTGAATTCATCCAGAACTCCAGCGCCTAAGTCTGAACCTACAAAAATAATCTTTTTGTTCTTTCTTGCAAGCTGATAGACCATGTCTAAACAAGTTTTTCTCATTAATTACCTAAAGATTTTTCTAATTTAGATAAATCATTCTCTTCCAAAAAAGATTTATGATGCCAATGCGGATTTCCTTCTGCAATTTTTAACCCTTTTCCCTTTATTGTATGGCATATAATAACTGATGGTTTATTTTTAATTTTTAAAACTTTATTAAGAGTTGACTCAATTTCAGTTATATCATGCCCATTGATGTTAAACGTTTTAAAATTAAAACTGTTAAATTTATCTGTTAACGGTTCTAGATTTAGAATATCCCTTGTCTTACCGTAGGACTGAAGCTTGTTATAATCTATTAATAAAATTAAATTATCAAGCTTATGTTTTGATGCTGATAATAAAGACTCCCAAATTGAACCTTCATTGATCTCCCCATCGCCACAAACTACAAAATAATTCTTATTATTTTTATTTATCTTACTAGCTAAGGCCATACCAACTGCAATAGGCAAACCATGTCCTAAAGCACCTGTAGAAATTTCAACGCCATTAACTTTGTCATGTTCAGGATGTCCTCCTAAATTTGAATTAAATTTACCAATCGAAAGTAAATCTTTTTTTTTTATAAAACCTTTATCATATAAAACAGCATACAGAGCAAGGCATCCATGACCTTTACTCAAAATAAATTTAGATTTATTTTTTTTAATAAATCTTTTATAGAGAATTCTGATTATTTCTACTAATGACATAGCAGGTCCAACGTGTCCTCTCTTTTGATGTTTAAGACATAATAGAATTAACTTTCTTAGATATATAGATTTTTTATCTAATTTAATCTTTTTTGATTCAAATATTTTAATTTTCATTATTAGATTTATTATAATGATAAAAGTGTTTAATTTTTTTTATTATGTAATCAATTTCTTTTTTTTTAAGATAAGGGTTAATTGGAAGGCTTAAAATCTTGTTACTATAAAATTCTGTAATAGGTAATTTAATTATTCCATATTGTCTTATGAATGCTTTTTGATGATGTATTGGCACTGGATAATGAATTGCAGTTTCTATTCCATTTTTTTTTAAAAAGTTCTGCAACTTATCTCTATCTTTGACTCTAATTATATATTGATGAAATGATGGGTTTGAGTTTTTTAAATCACACTCTGGTATTTCCACTAAATTTTTAAGATTTTTACTATAATATTTTGCTATATTTAATTGAGATTTATTCCATTCTTTAATTCTTTTCAGCATTATATTTCCAAAACCAGCCTGCAAATTATCTAGTCTGCTATTTGTTCCCCAAATTTCAGATTCGTTTCTATTTTTTAAACCATGATTTCTCATGAGTTTAATTTTTTTATATAATATAGAATTATTTGTAACGATGAGACCACCGTCACCTAGCACATGAAAACTTTTTCTTGGATGCAAACTAAATACTCCCACATCGCCTATAGTTCCTATTTGTTGATTATAATAATTTACTCCAAACGCATGTGCCGCATCTTCAATTAAAAAAAGTTTATATTTATTACATAATTTTTTTAATTTATTTAAATTTGCAGGTATTCCTGATAAATGTACGGGCATTATTGCTTTTGTTTTTTTTGTAATTTTTTTTTCTATTAGATCTACATCAATGTTTAAATCGCTTTTAATATCTACAAGTACTGGTCTACAGCCCGCAAAAGCGATTGCACCACAAGTTGCTATAAAAGAATTTGAAACTGTAATTATTTCATCGTTTTCTTTAAAATCTAATGCCTTTAGTACCATTATTGTGCCCTCTGTCCAATTTCCTACACCAAGAGCATGTTTAACAGAAAGGTAATTTTCGATTTTTTTTTCAAAAATTTTTAACTCATTACCCAAAACGTATTCGCCACTCTTTCCTAATTTTATAAATTTTTTTATTAAATCATTTTTTAAAAATTTAAATTCTTTTGGAAAATTTGTAAAATTTATTTTCATTATTTTTAAAATTTATTCACTTAAAAATTGTAAAATTTGATTTTAGAGATTTTGTAATTAAACATGTAAATTATTTTATAAGATGGTAAATATTTTTTAAAAGTTCATTTTTTTTTATAAATTTTTCATTATTCATTGTTTCTATCTGACTAGCAGCGCATAATGAAGCAAAAAACATAGAAACTTCATCTGGTATATTTGCAAATTTACAAATTGAAAAAATAGCTAACAAAGCATCTCCTGCTCCAACTTTGTCTACAACTTTTGTATTAAAAGCAGGACAATCAAAATATTTATTTTTTTTAGACGACAAAATTGCTCCAGACTTTCCTCGTGTAACAATTATACTTTTTGCTTTAATCTTTGCTCTTAACTGATTTATCAATAAATTAAGATTTGCATTTTGATTTCTTAATTCATATCTGAGTTCACTCTCGTTAATTATTACTACCTCTGGATTTGAAAATTTTAATAGACTATGATGACCCCTGTTTGAAGAATTAAGTTGAGCATTTAGGATATACTTAACTTTAGATTTAGAAATAAATTTTGCAATACTTTTACTAATTAAACCATGACCATAATCAGCAATTATAAAATTGCTTTTTTTATTTTGTAATATATATTTTTTAATTTTATCGTCACTATTTGTGGCGAGCTGCTTATGACCTAATTCATAGATACCTATAAGTTTTACTTTTGAATTAACGTCTATATATCTATTTTTTACTACATCAGTATAATTAGGATCTTTAATAACTTTAATCTTGACATTTTTTTGTATTTTTAGCCTTAGCTTGTCAAAAAAATTTGATTTATCTGCCGTGACAACTAATAAGTTTACTTTTTTTAGATAATTTGAAATATTATTAGCTATTGCGAGTGAGCCGCCTGCAAAAAAAAATTTTACTATTTTTTTAAAAACTAAAAATGGATCTTTAGATGAAATTCCAATAGGTTCACACATGGAATATTCATCTAAAATGGGTTCACCTATTATATTTACCTCAAGTTTTTTTGCTTGATTTAGAAAATTTTCTAATTCTTTAAAACTATATTTATCTTTAATTTTTTTAACAAATTTTTTTTGGTCATCTTCTAGATTTCTACTCATATTATTAATAATTGATGAAGAGCTATATTGCTGTGTATTTGTAAATTTTATTTGACCTTTATTAATTTTTAGTATCTGAAGCTCTTGATCTAAATTTCCGGTTAAATCTTTGTTATTTAAATAATCAGGTCCTTTGCAATATATGTCTGGTTTTATCATTTTTATATTCTTGATTGCCGTAGGAAAGTCGCTAGGAATGATATAATCCACCATATCCAGCGCCGCTAAAGTCGACATTCTTACATTGAGATCAAAAAATGGTCTATTAAGTCCCTTATTAACAAATCTGTCTGAAGTCACAGAAATTATTAATTTATCCCCCATTTTTTTAGCTTCTTCAAAATGAAGTATGTGCCCATAATGAATTACATCAAAAACTCCATGGCACATTACAATTTTAAAATTATTTTTTTTTAATTGAGAAATTTTATCTTTAATTTGATTTTCATTATCAATAATTTTCATATTAAATTTTCTTAAAAATTTGATCGACAATTTCAAATGACCTTAAAGTTTCTGAACAAGATGAAACTGGTGTATAATTTTTATCAGATAAAGATTTTATAAAATCTAGATGTTGATTTTTAAATGACCACTTAAAAGAAAAATTCTCATAAAAATTATTATTAATTAACCCTCCCTTACCAAATTTTTTTATATTCACACTAGATGAAGTATTTTTTAAAAAAGCGGGTTTTAATTCAACTTCAACTATACCTTTATCAAATATTAACGAATAACCCTCGGCCCAATGATTAGAATTAAGTCTTCTAAATTTAAAAGATATCGGAATATTGTTTGCTACCATATGAACAAAACTCATTTTTTCGGCGGAAAAATTAACATTTAAAACTTTTACTTCTTTTCCAAAAAAATAATTAATTAAATCTATGTCATGTATATAAACATTTACAAACTCCTCATATTTCTTTCCGTTATATTTATTTAGCCAATTAGGATATTTCTCACAAAGCTGGTGGGTTAGTCTTTTTTCATTTGTTTTCTGGTAATTTCCTATTTCGCAGTAATCTCCTCCTGCAAAACAGTAAAATTCTGCACCTATAAGCTTTCCAAATTTCTTAGATTTTAATAAATCATTATATATTTTTTTACTATATTTAATGCCATCATCATGTCGTCTCATCAAACCTGACACATATTTAAGTTTATTTATTTTAGCGATAGAAACTAGTTTTTTTGCGACTTCATATGTAGGTGCTTGGGGTTTTTCAGTAAATAGATTGAATTTTTTTTTTAAAATATCCTCAGCAAAATAAGCTGTATGATTTCTGTGCACGATCAAAACTACTCCATCTAAAGTTTCATTTCTTAACATTTCCGTGTAGTCTTTATAGTATTTAGATATAAAGTTTTTTTTAATTACTTTTTTACCTAGAGACTCTCTTAACTCAGATAATGCAACTATTTTTGCAGAAGTAATGTCTTCATATAAATTAATATGAGCAACTTGACCAACAAAACCAGATCCAATCCAGCCAATTTTTATTTTTTTTGATGACATCTAAAAAAGGATATATAAGTATCAGAAAATTATGAATATGAAATTAAAAAATTGCAGACTGTGTAACTCTAAAAAGATCAAAATTTTCCACAAATTAAAAAAAATGCCTTTGGGGGATAAATATGCTGTAAAAAAAAATCTATTTAACCAACTGTTGGATATAAATATTTTAAAGTGCGAAAAATGTAACCATCTTCAAACAAGCACCATACCTGATAGAGTAAAAATATATTCTAACTACTTATCAAGACCTGCTGCGATAAATAAAAACCTTGCTGGACAATATCTTGAGTACGCGACTAATCTTAGGGGTTATATTAAAAAAAATGACCTAATTATTGATATTGGTAGTAATGATGGAGCCTTTTTAAATTTTTTTAAATCTAGAGGATATAATAATATTGTAGGCATTGAACCCGCTATAAATCTCTCTAAACAAGCAAATAAAAATAATATTTTAACGTATAACACTTTTTTTAATGAAGAGGTATTTTTTAAAATTAATAATAAATTTAAAAAAAAAGCTAAAATAATATTAAATAATCACTCATTATCAAACGTACACAATATAAATGAAATTTTTTTCAATGTTAAATCTATGCTTGCGAAAAGTGGAATTTATTCAATACAAACTTTTTATACAATAGACGTTTATAAAAAAAATTTATTGGAAAACTTTAATCATGAGCATTTAAATTTTTTTACCGTATCTACTATAGATAAGCTTGCAAAAAATCATGGCCTTGAAGTGATTAAAGCTTTTCATATAAATGCAAAAGGTGGCTCAATAAGAACTTATATATCTCATATTGGCGATTATAAAATTGATAAAAGCGTTGAAAATTTTTTTACTAAAGAAAGAGATTTTTTTAACAAAAATCTTCCTTCAAAAAATATTAAAAGATTTATAAATAAAAACTCTAAAGAAATTAATTTATTTATTAAAAGGAATAATTTTAAAAAAATAATTGGTTATGGAACTTCAATAGGTGCAACAACTTTCATTACACAATATAATTTAGAAAAAAAAATTAATTATCTTGTAGATGATGACCCTTATAGACAAAATCTTTATAGTCCAGGAACCAATATTTTAACAACAGATATAAAGATGATAGAAAAATTTAAGCCTGATTTGGTTATAGTACTAGCTCCATTGTATTTTGAAAATATATTCTCTAATTTAAAAAAATTAGATCATAATTTCAGTGTAATTAAAATATGGCCAAAACTAAAAATATTAAAGGTGTAAATTTTTTAAATAAAATTTTTTTGAATAAACAACTAAAAAAATTTGTTGCCTCTAAAGATAATTTTCAGAGAATAAATGTACATAATTCTGATAATGATCGTATGCATATAATGATTATGTTTTACAAAAAAAAATTTTATTATCCACCACATTTTTCAATTAATAAAACAGAATCATTTTCAGTCATTAAAGGAAAATTTAAAATTCTCTTTTATGACAAAAATAAAAATATAAACAAAGAAATTATTTTAGAAAAAGACAATATTATTGGTTATAAACTTAATAAAAATATTTTTCATAAGATTATACCTTTAAGTAATTATTGTGTGGCTTTAGAGGTGTTAGATGGACCTTACATAAATAATTCAGTTAAAAAAATCAATGAATAAAACTTATTTTAAAAATACAAGGGACATCTTTATTATTGATATAAATACTATAAATAAAATTAAAAAAAATTCTAATAATGAAGTTAAACGCTCTAGGCAAAATCTCCATAGAAGCTTTAAATCAAAAATTCAAGAAATGTTAATAGTATTTAGAAAAAATTCTTATGTTAAACCCCATTATTTTAAAAAAAAGAATACTTTTTTTAGATTAATCAAGGGAAAGTTTCTAATTAAAATATATATAAAAAATAAAATCTTAAAAAAAATAATACTTAAAAACTCAAATGAAATGGTTCTTATAAAATCGAATACGATCTATGATATAATTTGTTTGTCTAATAAAGGTATTATTCACGAATTAATGAATGGTCCATTTGATAAAAAACTTTTTAAAACTATAAATTAACTATAAAACTCATTTACTTTATTAGTAATAAATCTAATTTGAGATAAAGTTAATTTTTCATGAATGGGAAGACAAAGAATTTTTTTTTTTAAAATGTTACCAGTTGGGTATTTGTAATACTTTTTATTAAAATTTTTCAGTCCATGATGGTCATATATTAATTTATTTTGCTGTATTTTTGTTTCTATGCCATTTTTTTCTAAAAATTTTTTAAGAGCATTCCTTTTCCTACATATAATTTGATATGTATAATAAACATGGTCTCCTTTGTCTGAAAAAAATGGTTTTTTTACATTAATTAAATTTTCTTGATAATATTGAGCATTTAAAACTCTTTTTTTTATTATGTTTCCAATAGTTGAAAGTCTAAATTCTAAAATGCTGGCCTGCAAAGTATCGATTTTATTATTTAAATCAGGATAAAAACATTCGTCTTTTTTCATGTCAACGCCCGAATATCTTAACAATAATAATTTTTTATAAAGTTTAAAACTATTTGTAGTAACAAAACCTGAGTCACCTAGTCCAGCATAAACTTTCATAGGATTAGTACTAAAAGCAGAGACATCTGAAAAAGAACCTGCAAATTTTTCTTTAGTTTTTCCATAAAAAGATTGCGCGCAGTCTTCGACTAAAAAAATTTTTTTTCTTTTGCAAATTTTTTGTAAATAAGTTATATCTTGAACATGTCCTGTAAAATGTACATACAATACTGCTTTAGTTTTTTTGGTAATTTTTTTTTCTATATTTTCTAGATTCATTAACAAATTATTTTTAATGTCCACCCCGACTGGAACTCCGCCAGCCATAACTATTGCTGTAAAAGAGGAATACCAAGACAAACAAGGAACCAAAACCTCATCTCCTGACTTTAAGCCAATAGATTTCAAACTTAAATATAAAGCATTTGTTCCAGAACTTACTCCTACAGCATATTTTCTATTTAATAATTTAGCAATTTTTTTTTCAAAATTAAGAACTTTTTCACCTAATACAAAAACACCATCATCTAAAGAATTTGAAAAAATTTTTATCAATTTTTTTCTTTCTATTTTATTAGTAACGGCAAGATTTAAAAATCTTATTTTTTTCATAAATTTTTACTTACTAATTAAAATAAACAATGAAAATGATGAATCATTATTTTGACATTTATTAAAATATTTTTTATATTTTACATGAATTATTCTTAATATATCAATAAAATATAAAGGCAAAGATATATTATTTAAGTTATAGTTTTAATACTAAATCAAAAATTATCTTACAAAATTAAGAAAAAAAAATTATGTTTAAAATTTTATTAGTAGGTTTTGGATCTATTGGATTTAGATATTTTCAGGCTATAAATAGAATAAATCTTTCTATAAAATTATTTATATTTGATAAAAACAAGCAAGTAAAAGAAAAAATTTTAGATAAAAATAATAAAATAACTTTTACTAATAATTTCAATCAATTACCAAAAAATGTAGATTTGGTTATTCTATCAACTACTGCAGATGGTAGAGTTAATTTATTTAATAAATTAATAAATAAAATCAATTTTAAATACGCGATAATTGAAAAGCCTCTTACACAAAGTAAAAAACAACTTGATAAATTAAATAAAATTGTGGGTAATAAAATTGTCTGGGTTAATACAGATCGGAGAGGATTAAAATTATATCGCGAAATAAAAAAAAATTTGAATACAAAAAAAAAAATAATAATGCGAGTAAAAGGAAATAGTTGGGGAATTTGTTGTAATAGTTTACATTTTGTAGATTTATTTAATTATCTTTG
>Ga0114981_10000900_pt1 | contig 19638 bp, 11 predicted proteins | sample S_140806_MF_Meta_FD_87028 | JGI IMG/M metagenome (GOLD analysis project Ga0114981, IMG submission 87028) | Freshwater microbial communities from Lake Simoncouche, Canada to study carbon cycling - S_140806_MF_MetaG | ecosystem: Environmental > Aquatic > Freshwater > Lake | place: Lake...
CCCAGCCTGGTCCTCAGCAGTGGTGGTGATCTTGACCTGCAGGTCAACACAGTGGATCTCAAGGTGAGTGGAGCCGGCGCGGTGAAGATCCAGAACCTGAGCAACAACCGCAGCCGTCTGGCGGTGAGTGGAGCCGGCACCCAACAGTTCAACGTCCGGAGTGAGCTGCTGCTGGACGACGTGAACATCGGCTCCGGAGACGTCATGATTACTGTGGATTCGGGCGATCTGTGGCTGGGTGCGGTGCAGCAGTCACCTACAGGGTCTCTAACCCTGACAGCGGCCAACGGCCAGATCGGCAACCTCGAGCAGGTGCCCCAGGAACGGCGTCAGTTGGGCGCTCTCTGGGTCAACGCCACGGCTGATATCAACCTTGATCTCCAGGAACTCCAGCGGCTGAATGCCACCAGCCAGACTGGAACAATTCGGTTCCGAGTGGTGGGCAATCCAGCGGATCTAATCACCGTGGAATCCCTTAGGGCCCCATCAGGAGATGTCAATTTTGATGGTGGATTAGCTGCTGTCAGCCTACCCGAACCCGAACAGATCCAGGCGGTTCGCTTGGGGCTCTCCACCAGCCAGGGCCTGCTCATCAAGACCCAACAGCCCAGCATCTTAAAGGCCAGAGAACAGATTGTTCTCGCCCTCAGCGATCTCCAGATTGACCCCAGTCAACTCAGCCTGGAAACCACGAATCTAGAGGGATCGGTGCAGATCTACTTTTCCCAGCTTGCCCTGGCCGATGCACTACCCACCCTGCCGCTGTTCAGCACGGGCCAGGTCCTCCTCAGGGGCGCAGGTGGTCTGCGTCTCACCGACAAGAGCTTCAACGACAGGCAGCTGCAAAACCCACTGGATCATCTGTTGTTTGCGGCGGTTCCCTTTAGTCCTTCAACTCTCATAACTGAGACTTCAATCAACAAAATCACCACACAGACTCTGGGATTCAATATCCCGGTGTACTGGCCATACGACCGGGTTCACGTCACGCAGCTTCTTGAGGACGACAACGGTGTCCCCTACGTCCTTAGGCCAGCCACAGACAACTCAGCTGCTCCCTTGCCTCACACCCATTACCAACCTGATGACTTGCAGGCCCCGGGCTTTCCCTACCGCTACGAGGCGCTGCTCGCCCCACAGGCTTCTATTCAATCCACCACGAACAATCTGGTCGTTCAGTTCCGCAGCGACCAAAAGTTGCTCAGCCTCGACAATCTCAACCAGGCCACTCTTTGGGGCATCAGCGCCAGCGAGATTGACGCAACCACCATTCAGCCGATCCTGGTGCCCAGAAACGGCGTTAGCTCCAAACTGCACGCTATCCAAACGGCGGGAACGCCCCAAGCCACGGCACTACTGAGCTTCGGTGAAAAGAGCAAAGCATCAGCGCTTCAGGATTCCGCAATCGGTAGTCTGAAACCCACGACACAGTTATCTCGGCTGATCGAGCAGCCATTAACCATCATCATCGGCAGTGCTCAGCCATCCCTGGCCGATGCCAAAGTGTCAACCTTCATCGTTAATCAGTCCAGTCCCTATCCGCCGAGCTCGCCTGCCTTGCCCGATAGCCGTGGGACCTCCGCTGATCTCTCTCTCGACCTTGCGCGCGTGGCCCCCTTCGCCAGCGTCGGCCTCGACACGCCCCAGATGCCGAGCGGTGTGGTCTCAAGCAGTGGTGGCTTCCGGCTGGCGCTCAGCTCGGCGCCGAATCCGGACGATCTGCTGGGCCTGGAAACCAAGCTCAACGGTGTGCCCTTGCTGCTGCTGGCCACCGCCGAGGCGGCGTCCTTCAGCGAGCAGAGCACCCTGGAACTGCTGCTGCGTCGTCTTGGACTCGCCCAGCCAGCCGTGACGGCAGGCCTGGCCTGGTTCGATGCCCCGCCCGGTGGCAGCAACCCCCTCACGGCACCCCTGGCCCAGGCCCAGAAGACGCTTGCCCTGCAACTGGCCTGCAGCCTGGCCGACACCGTTGGCGTACCCCGGCTACGGCTGTATGAACTCCTGGCATCTGCCCTTGCAGCTCAGACCAGTGACCCATCACCTCAGCAGGACTGGGGCGCCCTGGCCCGGGACCTGCTGGCGGGCGTGACCCAGGCCACACCCGCCGCCGCCGTCCAGCGGTTGTCCCAGTTACCCGACCTTCTGGCTACCTGGATGTCCCAGCTTCAAAGGGTGTGGCGTGATCTCCAGGCTTCGCGAGGCAAATTCGGCTCCGATGCCGATCTGCTCGCCGCCTCGTCTGCCCTGGCCGACGCCGTGGTGCAGCGCCTACCCGCCCATCTCACCAGCCTGCTCAACGGTCGCCAGAGCACAGCCGAACTGCTTCCCGATTTGGACACCTGGCTGAGCATGGGCGCGCCAGCCCCTGCCGCAGCCACCAATCCCCAGATCACCCTGGCCCCGCTGGGTCGTTCGGTGCTCTCCGGCGGCCAGGCCCGGTTCGAAGTGCGTCTGCCGGACACGGCCCCCAGCGGTGGTCTCAGCGTCAACTACCGCGCCACAGGACTCCAGAGCACCCAGGGCCAGGTGCTGATCCCTGAAGGCAAGAGCTCCGCTCTGGTGACCCTCTCCCTTGCGGCGGTCCCCCCCGGGACGATTGGCTCCGTGGGGCTGCAACTCATTGGGGCTCCCGACGGCTACCGCATCAGTGCAGACCAGGGCGCCGCCCGGCTATCCGTCCGACCGCTTGATGGGGTCTTCGTCATCGGGGAAACCGCTCCGGATGCCACTCCGGATGCCGTCCTGCAGGGAACTGTCGGTGATGACCTACTCACCAGCAGCAGGTCTGGAACAAGCTTCTTCACAGGGGCTGGCAGGGATCGGATCGTCGTCGGGCCCCCATCGGACACCCCCGATCAGATACTCGATTTCGATCCAATCCAAGGCGATCGTCTGGTGCTCCAGCGCTCCGATTTTCCTGGTGTGGCCCTCAGGGATCTGGCCATCGTGCAAAACCGGCTCATGCTTGGCGACCGGGCTCTTGCTGTGTTGCAGGGAACAGCGGCCATCTCCTACCCGTTCCTGCTGGATGTCAGCGACATTGTCGAGTTGGTGGATGCCCCTTCGCCTGCGGCGCCGTTGCCAGTCCGACCGGAGCCCAGGACCCAGTTGCAATCGGTCAGTGCCGGCACTCTCGGGCTGGTTCATGCAAACGCCACAGACTCCCGTGTCACCGTCACGTCCCAACCGGTGGCATCACCGTCCTCAGACGATGCCCTGATCTGGACCGGTACGGGCCTGGCCCTTGCTGCCTCCATGAACGGAGCGCGGCTGGTCACTCTCCAGGCGCAGGCAAGCGAATCCCTGACCCGCGAGCAGATTTCACTTCTTCTTTATCGCGGCGATGCCCAGGGCCGGCCGCTGGCCCCTGACGGAGTCAGCCTGGCGGCCTCCGCCCAGGCTGCGGTGATCGCCCAGATCGGTTGCGTACCCGACGATGCCGGCCGCACCCTCTTCGCCAGCGGCAGCACCAGCCTGCTGCTTCAAGCCGGGCAACAGCTGTGCGCCCTCCTCTCCCGCCGCAACGCCCCTCTCCAGACTCTGGTTCCACTGGAGGTCAGCGCCGATGGCCAGGGCCTACGCCTGCAACTCGGACCTAACGAGAGTCCCGAGCTCGTGATCCAGGCGAGCCTTGCCTTGTCCGAAGTCGTTGATCTTCAGTTGGAGATCGCCGGCCGCATCGGCCTCAACGGCCTGCTCTTCCTCAATGACGGCGAACAGGTGACCATTGACCTGCTCTCCAGCTGCGGGCTCACCAACACGCTTGGCTTCGTCAAGGTTGACATCGACAGCAGCGACCCGGCCCAGCCACACCTCAGCGTCGCCGGTCAGCCCATCTCCAATGACGACGCCTTCCGCCAGGTTGTCGTCGACAATCTCGATCCCGGCCTGCGGGTGTCCCAAGGAGGCAACACCCGTTCCAGCCACCTCTGGACCGTGAGTTCGGGCACCGGTTTCTACAGCCCAGTGATGATCTCCGGCCTCGGAGAGGTCTACGCCCTCGGGAAGGCCATCAACCGCGACAAGGAGGTGCACCTCAAGGGGATCGGCGACGGCGCCTACGTCTTCGAGGATCTGTCAGCCGACCAGGGCGGCGACTTCGACTACAACGACGCTGTCATCCGGCTGATACGCACGAACGCGACCGTGACCACCGGCGGTGATGTGGTGCTGGCCTCCGGCTCGGGCAGCTTTGAGCTTGCCGGTGCGACCAACGCCCTACTGGGTGATACCCAGGGACAGGTCGTACGCACCTCAGGGTTGCAGGCCAACCAGATTCAACTCACCGGGGGCGGCGACACGGTGCTGCGCCAGGGGCTTCAGCCCGACAGCATCTTCATGGGAGCGGACGACGACGTGCTCGTGCTGGGTCGCCAGGGTGGCGGCGGCACGATGCGCCTGGGGGCCGATCGCGACCGGTTGATCATCGGCGCCGGCACCCTCACCTCCAACGGCGGCTCCCCTGATCGCATCACCGACTTCGATCCTGCGGACGATCGGATCCTGGTGGTGGGTAACGCCGCTCTCACGTTGCTGGACAGCCCCAGCGGCCTGGTTGTCCACCTTGATGGTCAGCCCGTCCTGATGCTGGAGGGCATCCACGACCGGCAGCGGCTGGACGCGGCGATCAGTCTCGAGCGGCAATCTCCCGGGGATCGCATCGATCACATGGTTCAACGCGGCGTGCTCACCGTTGCCCTCCCAGCCGACCGGCCCGGCCTCAGCCAACGCAGTGCCGACGGCATCTGGAGCGGCTATGCCGTTGATCTTGTGCGGGCACTGGCCGAACAACTGGTCGGCAACCCCGGTCTGGTTCTCTTCGCCGAACCCGTTGGCGACGCCGAACGGCTGACCTCTCTGCGCAACGGCCACATCGATCTGGCCCTGCTCGATGGCGACAGCCTCACAGCCGACCTCGCCGGGGATGGCGACCGCAGCTGGACCCTTCCGGCCGCCGGTCCCTCCGGACCCCTCACCTTCCTGCTCCCCGAGAACCAGACCCGCTTCCGGCAGACCATCGATCGCCTGCTGCAGACGCCCCTGCAGGCCCTGCGACTGGGGCTCAATTCATCCAATCTTCCCAGTGCCGACGCCCCGGAGTTGACGACCGCAGTGCGCCGTTTCCTCGACCTCACCGCTTCCGCCTCCAGCTCAACCCCCGACTCCGCCCCCAGCTCCGACGCCGGCGCCGGCCTACCTCTGCAGCAGGGCTTCGTGCGGCAGGTGCTCAACCGCCTTGGCAATGACTCCCAGCTCTGGCAACGCTTCTTCGGTGCTGAGACCCCCGCCATCAGCACCCTGGATCCTGCCGCCGCTCCCCTCGATCTACCCCTGGAGGGCCCTCCACTGCAGCCGCCAGCGCATACCCCACGGCAGGACGACGCCCTGGCGACCCTGCTTAACCGCGGTGAGCTGCGGCTCGCCGTCGCCGTTGACAGAAGCGGCCAGCCCCACCTCAGCGCTCCGCAGCAGCGCCAGCTGCAGCAACTGGCGGCCCTCCTTGGCAGCGAGGCCAGCCCCCTGCCCATGCGGTTCGTGCCGATGTACTCCGCGAGTGAAGGCCTGGGCCTCCTGGTGACCGGTGCCGTGGATCTGCTGGTGCCCGACGCCTTCAGCACCCTCTGGCTCGATGGCGTCGTCGGCGTCGACAGCGTCGCCGGTGACGACGATGATCCGGCCGTGCTGCTCGTCACCCGCTCCAGCGGCATTCAAAGCGACGGCGACCTCGGCGGCAGTCGCCTGGGCCTCAGCGGCGGCCACCGGGTGGCGGCGGCCCTGGGCAAGCAGCTCAGCCAGGCCGGAGTGCAGGCCTCACTGCTGTCCTTCGCCAACAGCGAGGAGGCGTTGCGTGCCCTGCAGCTGGGGCGTCTTGAAGGGGTGGTGCTGCGCCGCAGCGTCGTCAGCGACGCCCAGCGCCAGCTCGAGAACCTCGGCATCGCCACCCAGCCTCTGCCTAACCCCGTGCATGCAGGAAGCAACCAGCTGCTGGTGGCCGCTGACCAGTCGCGGCTGCGCGACAGGCTCCAGGCCCTGATGATCATGCTCCGAACAACGAAAACGACTCCATCAACGATCACGATGTCCCCTGACGTTCTTTCCCTTTCCGGCCCGCCGGCGTAGTCCCCAAGCCCAGCGCACCAGCCCTGAATCAGGACCCCTGGCCTGCAATCAGACCCAGGTCGTCCCCACCAACCAGCCTCACCATGGTGCCCCTGCTGCCCGATACACTCCATGCCAACGCCACTCCGTTAGCATGGAGGTGGATTACCGAATTCTCCGGGCTCTGGTGCCGGCAGCCCACAGTTCGCGAGGCTTCACTATCGGATCTCGGCGCCAGTCTGCGGCGGTCCTGGCCCTCGACCGCCTGCAACTTTCCTCCACCCCGACCACCAGCAGCGATCGACAACTGCTGGACACCAGCCGCCGCCTCAACGACCCCGAAGCCCTGCTCTGCCTGCGCTGCCACGTGAGCCAGGCGATCGAACAGAAACTCTTGGCCCTGATGCGACGCTTTGGCCGCAGCCACCAACTCGATCTGATCGACATGGCCGCCACCGTGCTCGATGATCCAGGCCATCCCCTGGGCTGGGATTCCCCTGACGCCACCCCCGGGCCCTCCCATCGTCCCTTCGCCCTGGAGGTGCTGCGCAGCTTTCAGCCGGAACTGGCGGGCCTGGGCCACTGGACCCGGGTGCGGGTGCAGAGCCACCCCGAACTGGCCCGCCTGTTGCGCAACCAGGGACTGCTGTTGATCAGTGACTGGGCCTTACTGGCCCATGCCACCCCCACCCGGGTGGAACGGGCCTGGCGGCTCCATGGACTCGGACCCCTCACGGACGGACAGGTCCGCCGCCTGCATGGGGAATTTGGCGAGCTCTATCGCCAACGACCGGCCCAGGCCCTGGGCCGTTGGCAGCCCGACGCCACCTTCCTCCTGGCCCTGGCGCCCGACCGTGCGGCCGCGACCACCCTGACCCATCTCCAGGCCATCGCCTCGGCCCTGCGACGGGAGCACCTGGGGCTGGTGCCGGCCCATCCCGAACCGTGCGAGGCCCCCCGGGAGTTCGACAACAGCAACGACCTGCTCGCCCAGGTGGAGCAGACCCTGCGGCACCATCTCCGCGCCCAGCTGCCCGCCATGCTCGGCGCCACCAGCCCCGATGCCGCCCTCCTGGCCTGTCTGTGGCGCCGCTATGGGGAAGGGAGGACGCAACGGGAGAGTGCCGCCGACTGCGGCTGCAGCCAGGCCATGGTCACCCGCCGCCTCCAGCTGCGGGGCCACGCCACCCTGATCGCCACCGCCACGGCTGGGAGCCTGCGCCATCATCCCGACTTCGAAGCGGTCGACACGTCGGTGGCGGCCTGCGAACGCATGGTGGAGGCCCTGCGCGCCCACCTGCTGGAGGCAAGCCCGGACGATCCAAGGCCTCGGCTGGGTCGCTGGCTCCTCGAACTCCTGCCCCAGGACCGGCCATGACACCCATCAATCCCCTGGGCGATCCCCTAGCCGAGCCCCCGCTCGCCCTGCCCCTGCCGGAGGACGCCGTTCTGCTGGACGATCCGGCCCTGGAGGGCCCGGCCTCGGCCCTGGCCCTGGCGGCCCTGCGCCAGCAACTGCAGGATCTGGGATTCCAGCCCGCCCTGACCCTCCCCGCCTCCTCGGAACCCACCCACACCCTCCTGGGGATCGAGGGCTTTCGCGTGCAGCTGATCAGTGTGCCCTTCTGGGCCGAGGTGGTGCCCCTGGCCACCGCCCCCTGGCGCCAGCGCAGCAGCGCCCCCCAATTGATGCTGGCGGCCTGCGTGGAGCCGGAGGCGCGGGTGGTGCGGCTGGTGGGTGTCCTCACCAACGCCGAACTGCTCGCCCTCGCCCTCCCACCCAGCCAGGACGACCTCGCCCTCCCCCTGGAGCGGTTCCGCGGTGGGCTGGAGCGTCTGCTGACCCTGATGACACTGCTGCGACCGGAGGCCCTGCCGCCCCTCCTCCTGCCCCTGCCGTCCCCGAACAGCACCGCCCTGGTATCCGTGCTGGATTGGCTCGCTGGCCAGCTGGACCAGGCCCTCACCGCCCTCGGCGCTGAACTGATGCCCAACCCCGCCGCTGCCTTCCGCTCCCGGGCGACCCCCGTCCGTCGCGAGGAATCAGGGGCGGTCCAGGCCGTGGTGAGGATCCCGCTGGGACTGGTGAACGGAACCATCCGCTGGGGGGACGGGCGGGCGGAGGCGATCGAACGCTTCCAGCTGCTACTTACACTCTGCGGCCCCAAGGGTCGGGTTCAGGAGCTGGTGGTTCACCTCGAACCCCAACTGCAGGGCGACCTGCTCCCCGATGGCCTGCGGCTGGTGGTGAAAGCGCTGGCCGCCCAGGTCCAGACCAGCGGCGATGGCCTGGAGGTGCGGGTGTCGTGGGGCGACGAACCGATCGGGATCCAGCTGGAACGCCACGGCGAGGTGGTGCTGGACCTCCCGCCGCTGCTGTTCAACGGCTGCGGACCAGGGGCCTGAGTTCCGTATGCAAACGATCGACCTCAACCTGCAACCCCTCGGCCCCCGGGAGCTGGCCGCCCTGCTGGTGAGCCCGGCCTTGCAGGCCAGTTTCACCGTCCCCACCCCTGGGGATCTGATGGAGCGCTACGGCTCCTGGCGCCGCCGATTTCTGCAGCATCACAGTGGGGCCACCGCCCCGGTGCCGGCCCATGTGGTGGAGGACTACGGCCAGCAGATGGTGGGCGCCCTGAACAGCTGGTTTCAACAGCCGGCCTGGGGCCCCCTGCACCGGGCCCTGCGGCTGCAACCGGGCCGCCCGCTGAGGATCCGGGTGGCGCCGGCCCTGCACCAGCTCGAGCCCTTGCCCTGGGAAGCGCTGCCCCTGGATCGACCGATCTGGCGGTTGCCCCCCATCGATCCACCGCTGCCGATCGCCGCAGCCCGCCAACGCCGACCACGGCTGCTGCTGCTGGTGGGCAACGAGCAGAACCTGAACCTGGATCAAGAAATCGCAGGCCTGGCCGGCCTGGCCCACCGCGGACAGCTCCACCTGCACCAGCTACGCGGAGCCACCGCCACACCAGGCCGGGTGCGGGCAGCCCTGGAGGAAGCCCCCGGCTGGGATGGGCTGATTTTTCTGGGCCATTCCGATGGGGATCGCGACGTGGGCGGACGGTTGCAGCTGGGGGATGGCAGCTGGATCAACGGAGCCAGCTTTGAACATTCCCTGCGCCGCGCCGCCGATCAGGGCCTGAAAATGGTGCTGCTCAACAGCTGCAGCGGTGTTGATCTGGCCCATCGCTGCCTGGCGGCCGGCATCGCCTGGGTGCAGTGCTTTCGGGAACCGGTTCCCAGCCAAGCGGCCGCCACCACCTTCACCTGGCTGCTGCGGGAACTGGAGGCGAGACACCCGTTCGCCCAGGCGCTCGAAACCACAATCCAGCACCTGCACCGAAGTTCCTGGGCCGATTGCCAATGGTTGCTGAGTGCCTATTGCCACCCGGAGGCGGAACCCTTCCAGCTGCCTGCCCCGGGCCAGCGACTGCAACGCCGTGAACTGCTGCTGCTGGCAGGTGGCACGGCCACCGCCGCCCTGGGCGGCACGGCGGCCGGCTGGGGCCTGCGCCATCACAGCGGACGGGTTCGCTGGCGCATGGCCACCTACCTGACGCACAAGGACAACCAACTGCTGGTGGCCCAGGCCCCCGAACACCTGAAGACGCGACTGCACGATCTCACCGATGGCCGCTTCGTGATCGAACTGGTGGAAGTTCCGAATCTCGCCAGTTCACAGATCCTGAAACAAGTGAATTCAGGCCTCTACGAATGCGGCTATTGCGATATTTACTACGACAAGATCCTGCAGCCAATGATCTTCTCCAAGGCGGTCCCATTTGGACTGACACCCCGCGAACAGATCACCTGGCTTAATTACAAGAGACCCGGGGAATCCGTCCCCTTCCACCAGAATATCTATCAGCGCATCAAAGTGGAAGGAGCTTCCCTCGACAACCTACGCTCATTTCCACTCACCTGCACCGGTGGACAAACAGGGGGCTGGTTCAAAAAAGAACTTGACAGCCTTGAAGATTTTAAAGGGCTCAGAATGAGAATACCAGGACTCGGCGCCGAAGTTCTCAATACATTTGGAGTGCGAACAGACTTCACATTGAATAATGGCAGCACAATTCCAGCCGCTGAAATTGCAGATCGACTCCGCAACAATCATCTGGATGCGGCGGAATGGATCGGCCCCCACGACGATGAAGCCCTGGGTCTCCACAAGCAGGCCAAGTTTTACTACTCACCCGGGTGGTGGGAACCCTCAACCAGCCCCGAACTAATGGTAAACAAGAAAGGCCTGCAGAAGCTCTCCAAAGAACATCAAGTAGCCCTGGAAATGGCCTGCAAGGACACCTTTATGCACATCCTCCTCAACTACGACCTAACCAATATCGCCGCCCTGGAACGGTTGCGCAAGTATGGGATCCAGCTGCGCCGCTTCAATGAGCCGATGATGAACGCCTTTAGACAAGCAAGCACAAACCATCTGGATCAAATGGCCATCCAGAGTGAAGATTTTGCCTACGTCTACAGCGAATGGAAACGCTTCCGCGACCGTTTCCGAGCCACCACCAACTTCACCCAGTTCGAACCGTCCTGAATCAGCGGCTTGGGGCCAAAACCATGGGTGGGACACCATCGCCCCTGAGCCGATGCCCCGTGCCCCTGGGATTTCATTCCCGCGACTGCGTGAGCCCCAAGCCCAGCTCCTGATCCTGGGTCTGGCCGTGGGCTATGGACTCTTCCTGAGTCAGTTGGGCCTGCGCTGGACGGTTCTGGTGCTCGGCCTGATCCCCCCGATCGGAGCCGTTGCCGTCTGGCAACGCCAAGAACACCAGCGCAAAAGCCAGGACGTGACGACCATGGATCTGCTCGATCCGGCCCTGTTCACGGAACGCCTGAACCAACTGATCGACCGCCAGCCGTTGTTGCGGCGGCAGCGGACCCAGTGGAGGCTGGCCTGCAAGCAGCTGCTCTCCATTCACAGTCTGATCGTGCGTTGCGTGGAGCTGGACACCGTGGACATGGAGGACATGGTGGATCTGCTGGTGCTGCTGGACACCCTGCTGGATCACGCCAACCACCTGGCCTCCTGCCTGCACCAACTCGGACGGGCCGCCAGCCCCGGCGCCATCGCCCTGGTGATGGCGAGAACCACGGAACTGAGCCAACACCTGAGTCACACCCTGCGCCAGCTGCAGTCGTGCCACGACTCCAACCTGCGCGAAACGCTGCAGAACCAAGTTCTTCCCGCACGTCCCCTGATCACGCCATTCCCGCCCCTGCCATGAACAACAATCCACAAACTCTCTGCAGCTGGGCAGCCGTCGCCGGTGCCTTCAGCTTTGTGATCGCCACCTGCTGGCCAATCAACTCGTTTGAAGGCGCCCTGGACAAACTCAACACCACACTGGTGCCCGCCATCAACGTCGCCAACGCCCCCACGGGGATGACCAGCGGCACCATCCAGGATTTCACCACCCTGCCGCTGGCCGAACGGCTCCCCGCCGTTGATGCGTTCCCAACCTATGGGGCCGATCCCAGTGAAAGCACGAACGACACCCTGCTGCTGGAGATTGTGAGTTCAGCCGAAAAGGCCGATGGGCAACAGGCCGATCGTCGCTGGTTTGTAGATGTAGCTAACCGCTTCAATCAACGCCGAGAACGTACCGCCAACGGTCAACAAATCCAGGTGATGATCCGCACGATTCCGTCCGGCATGGCGGCCCAGTTGCTGATAGCAGGACAACTCCACCCAGCGGGCTACACACCGGCCAGCCACCAGTGGCTGGAGCTTCTCCATCAGCAGGGAATGGCAACCACCACCATCAACAACCAGCTGGTGGGCAATGCCTCGGTAATCGCCATCAAACCAACAGCCTACAAGCTCATGAACAACAATCAACCCGTGAGCTTTTCCCAGGTGGTTGATCAGACGCTTTCGGGCAAGATCAAAATGGGGTATTGCAACCCCTATATCTGCTCTCCAGGACTTGACTTTCTGCACACCCTGCTATGGATCAGTGCGGGTCACAATAGGGATCATCGGCCCCTTACCGTCAGCGACATCGAAAAGACAAAGGTCAACACAAGCTTTCAATTGTTTCAAAAATACATCACATCAACAACTCCAACCTATATCGAGATGATTGAAATCTGGAAACGCAAGCCGGATAGTTTTGATGCCGTAGTCATGGGTTATCAAAGCTTTCTCCGTCTAAAACAGGAACCCGGCTTTGAAGACCTGGTGGCCGTTCCCTTTGGCAGTCCCCAGACGTCCCCCTTGGCCGCCCTGCCGTGGACCACGGCGACCCAACAGGAGGCCCTGCGCCGCTTCGCCAGCTTTGCCGTATCCGCCCCGATGCAGGCCCTAGCCCGCCAGTTCGACTACGGCACTGGCATCCCAGTCCCGCGGGAAGCACGACCTCCCAAGGCCAACGGCGAACTGCTCAGCCAGGAGCAACGACAGTGGAAGCAACGAAAAGATAGTGGCCATACTGTGTATCTCCAGTTGCTGATCGACACCAGTGGTTCGATGGCGGAACATGAGCGCCTAAAGAAACTGAAGCGGGCCATCTCCCTAGCCGTGAACACAATCAACGAAGGCCATCAAGTGGGCTTAATCAGCTTCAGTGATCGACCCGTTCGCCAGCTCCCCCTCCAGCCGTTTGATCGGAGTAGCAAGCAGCGTCTGCTAGCCGCAGTACAACAACTCAGACCCGAAGGAGAAACCGCCCTCTATGACGGCCTGGCCGTGGCCCTCGCGGATTTGATGAAGGCACGCCAGGCCGATCCCGAGGGACGTTTTTATCTGCTGCTGCTCACCGATGGGGTGCGCACCCAAGGCCTGGAACTGAGGGACCTCAGCGAGATTGTGACGCAAAGCGGCGTGCGGATCATCCCGATTTCCTATGGCAAAGTGAATGAAAATGAATTAATAGAACTTGCCTCAATCCGCGAAAGCACGGTGTACCAAGGGAGTCCCGAAAAAATTCAATTACTGATGAACGACCTCTTTCAAACCAATCTCTAGGGAGTCCGACCATGCACACGAGCCGATGGCCGCCCTACCGTCCCAATCAAAACACCGTCCGAGCCCTGGCGGCGGGGTGGATCGGATACCTGATCCTGGGCGGGGCCTTGATGATCCTGTCACCAATCGAGGAACGTCCCCTCCTGATCGAACGGAATGCCTGCAGCAGACCCCAGTGGAATGAACTCCTCCATCAGTATCAAATCCTCCATCAACAAGATCGCCTTGGCCAACAACACTTCCGGCCCGTCATCCAATACAACATTCTGGGTGAAATAGTGAGCAACCATCCACCAAGCCCCCAGGAACTGAACACAAGCGCCACGGTGGGTGAACGCCATGCGGAGCAAATCCAGGACCTCAAGCGCCGTTATCCCACGGCGCTCTGGCTCAGCTGCGGTGAACCAGTCCGGACAGGGACTGCACGCGCGGAGGGCCTTGGTGATCCGGTCAGGGCCAGAGACGAGATGGCACTGCGTAGAAGCTCTGGCAGCAGCCGCAGCTGATCGCTGGCGGGAAGGACGTTGCGCTCGCGCTGGATCTGGGCCTGGGCCTGATCGAGCGCAAGAGCGGCCTTGGCCTTGAGCACCGGCAGCGGCAGGGTCGTCCCCTGCTTCATGGCAATACGGTTGGCCTGAAGGTGGGCCATGAATGCCGTATTTGGCCTGGTCGATGGCATCGGCGTGGGATGGGCGGAAGGCCACCGCCATTTCCTGGTAATCCTGGGGGCGTTGGTCCTTGTTGCTCACCAGCCTGGCGATCGGCGTTCCGAGGGTGACGTCATCGAGCAGGCCGCTGAGGATCTCCACCCGGTCGTCCTCCTTGCGGGGAGCGATGATCTTGCTCTGGCCGGACTTGCGGCGGTCGAGGTCGGCCTGAATCGCGTCGAGGTTGAGGGGCAGACGCGGCGGGCAGCCGTCCACGATCACGCCCACGCCACCGCCACCGCCACCGCCGTGGGCATGGTGGGCTGGATCGAACCTACAAACCGGCCCTAATGTCGGCGCTGCTGTTGCCAACGACCCGCCGTGCGCCAAGCGGAGCGGGCGGCCCTGATCCTGGGCCGCCTCGACGAGCTCTACCCCACGACGTCGGTGCCCCTTGACCACCGGGATCCCTTCACCCTGCTGGTGGCCGTGCTGCTCAGCGCCCAATGCACCGATAAGAAGGTGAACGAGGTGACGCCGGCCCTGTTCGCCGCCGGTCCCGATCCGGCCGCGATGGCCGCCCTGGAGGAGCAGACGATCCTGGGCCACATCCGCCAGCTGGGGCTGGCCCGCACCAAGGCCAAGAACGTCAGGCGCCTCTCCGAGCTGCTGCTGGAGCGCCACGGCGGCGAGGTGCCGCGCAGCTTTGCGGCGCTGGAGGCCCTGCCCGGCGTTGGTCACAAAACCGCCTCGGTGGTGATGGCCCAGGCCTTCGGCGTGCCCGCCTTCCCGGTGGACACCCACATCCACCGCTTGGCCCAGCGCTGGGGCCTCAGCAGCGGCGTGAGCGTGGCGCGCACCGAAACCGATCTCAAGCGCCTGTTCCCGCGCGGCGCCTGGAACCGCCTGCACCTGCAGATCATCTTTTATGGCCGCGAGCACTGCACGGCCCGCGGCTGCGACGGCATGGGGTGCGGCCTGTGCCGGGAGCTGTATCCGGCAAGGCGGCGGGCGGTAGCCACCCGCAAGGCCTGAGGGGAGAGGCCCGCCATGGGCGAGGGGGCATCCGTGGTCGGATTCGGCGGTTGTGGATAGGTTCTTGATGAACGTTTCCTGCCCGGATCGCCCCCGAGCGCCCCCGCCCGATGTCGGATCTCACCTGCCCGTTCCACGGCCACGTCGGCGCCGTGACCCCCGCCGCCGGCCCCGACAATCGCCAGTGGTGGCCTGAGGTGGTGGACCTGGGGATCCTGCACCAGCACAACCCGGCCGCCAATCCGCTCGGCCCCACCTTTGACTACGCCCGCTCCTTTGCCGAGCTGGATTACGAGGCGCTCAAGGCCGACCTGCGGGCCCTGATGACCGACTCCCAGCCCTGGTGGCCGGCCGACTGGGGTCACTACGGGGGGTTGTTCATCCGCATGGCTTGGCACAGCGCCGGCACGTACCGCAGCGCCGATGGCCGCGGCGGCGCCGCCCACGGCAACCAGCGCTTCGCGCCGCTGAACAGCTGGCCGGATAACACCAATCTCGACAAAGCCCGCCGGCTGCTCTGGCCGATCAAGCGACGCTACGGCAACCGCATCTCCTGGGCGGATCTGATCATCCTTACCGGCACTGTGGCGCTGGAGTCGATGGGCTTCCCCACCTTCGGCTTCGCCGCCGGCCGCACCGACATCTGGCAACCGGAGGAGGATGTGTTTTGGGGGAAGGAGAGCCGCTGGCTGGGCGATGAACGCCACAGCGGTGATGGCGCCCTGGAGCAGCCGCTAGCGGCGGTGGAGATGGGGCTGATCTACGTGAACCCCGAGGGTCCTCACGGCAACCCCGATCCGGTGGCCTCCGGCCGCGATGTGCGCGACACCTTCGCTCGCATGGGCATGACGGTGGAGGAAACCGTGGCGCTGGTGGCCGGCGGCCACACCTTCGGCAAGTGCCATGGCGCCGCGCCGGCCGACAACCTGGGGCCCGAGCCCGAGGGGGCGCCCCTGGAGGAGATGGGGCTGGGCTGGTATAACCGACAGGGCAGCGGTAGGGCGGAGCACACGATCACCAGCGGCATCGAGGGCGCCTGGAAGCCGAACCCCACCCGTTGGGACCAGGGCTATTTCGAGATGATGTTCACCTACGAGTGGGAGCTCACGAAGAGTCCGGCTGGGGCGTGGCAGTGGGTGGCGAAGGATGTGGCGCCGGAGCACATGATTCCGGATGCGCATGTGCCGGGCCGCAGTGCGGCGCCGATCATGACCACCGCGGATCTATCTCTGCGCTTTGATCCGATCCTGGCGCCGATCGCCCTACGCTTCCGCGACGATCCCCAGGCCTTTACCGATACGTTCGCGCGGGCCTGGTACAAGCTCACCCACCGCGATCTCGGACCGCGCGCGCTGCATCTGGGGCCGGAGGTGCCGGCCGAAGAGCTGATCTGGCAGGACCCATTGCCGCCGGTTGATCATCCGCTGATCGAAGCCGGCGAGGTGGCGGAGCTGCGCGAGCGGGTTTGGGGCGCCGGGCTGGGAGTTGCCGAGCTGGTGGCCACCGCCTGGGCCTCGGCCTCCAGCTTCCGCGGCTCCGACAAGCGGGGCGGCGCCAACGGAGCCCGCGTCCGGCTGACCCCGCAGCGCAGCTGGGAGGTGAATGATCCGCCACAGCTGGCGCGGGTGCTGGAGGCCCTGACGGACATCCAGGCGGCCTTTGCTCAGGGCCGCGGCGATGGCAAACGGGTATCGCTCGCGGATCTGATCGTGCTGGCCGGTGGCTTTGCGGTGGAGAAGGCCGCGGAGGCGGCGGGCGTTGCGGTGGCGGTACCGTTCCATCCCGGCCGCACCGATGCCCGCGACGACCAGACCGACAGCGCGTCGTTCAACGTGCTCAAACCCCAGGCCGATGGCTTCCGCAACTGGGAGTCGGCGGGCCTGCCGGTGCGCGCGGAGGAGCTGCTGATCAACCGGGCCCAGCAGCTGTGCCTGAGCGCCCCGGAGCTCACGGTGCTGGTGGGCGGCCTGCGGGTGCTCGGCGCCAACAGCGGCGGCAGCCGCCACGGCGTGTTCACCGATCGGCCCGGCGTGTTGAGCCCCGATTTCTTCACCAACCTGCTGGCTATGGAGCTGCAGTGGGCGCCGGCCCCCGGCAGCTCCACCACCTACGAAGGCCGACAGCGCAGCGATGGCTCCCTGCGCTGGACGGCCACCCGCGCCGACCTGATCTTCGGCTCCCACAGCCAACTGCGCGCCATCGCCGAGATCTACGCCCAAGACGACGGTGCCGAGCGCTTCATCCACGACTTCGTGCGTGCCTGGGTGAAGGTGATGGAGCTGGATCGTTGTGATCTCGGGGGGTAGGGCGGATCAGGGCTGGGCGCTTGCTCGGCCGAATCCATGACCCAATTGGGTCCTCGACGAAGATAAAAAATCTGTCGCGCTCGCAAGCTTTTGAATTTTGCTGGCCTTGGTTAAGCCATCGGTGATCTAATACTTGCAGCAGTTGAGAAAAGGTTGGGTTGTTGCCGGGGCCGCCCCTGGCTTCTGAGCGGCCTATGAGTAGATAATCAGGCACTATCCGTCGATTGTTTCTTACGTTTGTGACGATCACCTCGATTCCAGTGCCTGCGTTCGCCGATTGCTTGGGCATGTCAGAAGGCAATTCGGGCGTCAATCCGCAGTGACTCTATCCTGATTGACGTTGTCAGAAATCTGTTCGCAGCGAAGTCTCACTGCCCGTCGCCAGTGTCACTGGCGTAGTCCATCGCTTTGAGCATGCATTGCATCATTTGTATCAGCGTAGCCACGTCAGAATTGTCAACGCTTGAATCAGCGTCGATTGCTAATGCCGATTGCACCATGGTCTCGACATCCCCATCGACTATGTCGTCAGTATTGGCTATCTTCTTCAACATTCTCTGCATCTTTGACAACAGACTCTTTATGTCGGAGGCGTCTCCGCTGAAATCGCAGGCTCAAGGAATGTTTGCCATTGAGTTGTTTCACTTGCGCTATCGTTCTTTCTGCTGCCGTCAGCTGCCCGCACAATCATTGCTGCTCTTAAAAACGCCTGTTAAAAAGCTAGCAGAACCACGATCTCCATGGTGGTCACTGAATCACGATACTAACGATAAGCCGCTGAGCATCAGATCAGCCAACCCAAGTTCCACCAAGGACGTAGCCGTATCAGCGGCTCCGGCGTAGATCAGCAGTAACTCCTCCTGTTGGATGATGCCGGTGGGAAACACCACATTCGGCACAAATCCCTTGCATTCCTGCTCCAGCTCGGGTGCCAGGATCTGCACTCCTGCGCTGCGGATCATCCAGGGTTGATCAAGATCCAGCAGCAGCACTCCTGCTCCATAGCTTCCGATACCGCATTCGCCTTCACCTTTGTCATTGCCGTGATAGATCACCAACCAACCCTCCCTTGTGCGGATCGGTGGTGTACCCGCGCCGATGCGGCCACGATCCCAGCCCGTCGTTGCGCTGAGCAAGGGCTGGTGCCTGCCCCAATGCAGGAGATCGGGGGATGAGGCCAGCCAAATCTCCGGCCGGCAAAAATCATGGGCCGTGGTGGGTCGATGGAGCGCGAAGTACTGGCCGCCGATACGTTCCGGGAACAGCACCACATCCTTGTTTTCCGGGCAGAAGATCGGCCCGTGAAACTGGAAGGAGCTGAAATCCAGGGTGGAGGCCAACGCCGTTGCCGCACCGTGGGGGGAGACGGCGACATAGGTGATATAAAAACGACCTTCAATCGGCGTAATGCGGGGATCCTCGATGCCATAGGTCTCACAGACGAGGCTGGGCCGAAGGATCAGTTCGCCGGGGTCGAGCGTGCGACCGTCCGCGCTGCGAACGACACGCAGATGGGAGGTGGAGGTGAGCCGCAGCAGGCCCGTTGCCCTGATCTTCACCACCCTGGCATCGACAACAATCAGATCCTGATCCGCCAGCCAATCGATCACGATTGCCCCTGCCTCCAGATCCCAGCGGGGTAAACCCACAAAACCCGGCCGAGTCTGCCGCGGCGCCTCGGCCACCCTGATCAGCAGCACAACGCCATGCTCAGTGGCGACGGCACCTGGATTGAAGGCGCCCACAACACGCAGATCCGGCTGGGAAGGGGCAAAGTCGTCCGGTGTCAGCAGGCAGCGGCTGAACCGACGGGACATCATTTCCCGAGCTCCGCGAGCTGCGTTGCCGCACAGGCCATGGCCAAGGAGTTGCGGCCATTCTCCTCCGTGATCAGCCGTTGATGGGAACGGTCTGCAATCCAGGCGAGCTGGTCGGCGAACAGGGCCCGCAGGAGCTCACAGTAACGGCGCATCTTGTCGGCCCCCAATCCGGCATGGAGATCGATCTTCTGAAAGGAGTCAATGTCTTGGTGGCGACCACGGGCAAGGCGCTTCGAACCGCTATAGCTCTCGAGAACATCGAGCCGCGCCTCAGGGAAGATCTGCATCAACCGGCGTGACTGGGCTTCATCCACCACAGACCGCAGCCGCACCCGAGTGGGCACCCATTCCTCCAGGCACAGCTCACCGCGTTCAAACAACAGCCTGAATTCCTGGCGCTCCAGCCGCGCCGGTTGGGTGAAGCCGTGATAGAAATTGATCAGAGCGCCATTGCCATAGCGCACCACGCACTGCACCTGTTCCTCGAGGCCAGAGCCTGGGCGCAGGGTGCGCTGGGAGGAGACCACTTCCCCCTGGCCGAGCCAACCTTCAAATAGATCGAAGAAGTGCACGCCATGCTCAATGAAGATGCCGCCGCTTTTATCGCGATCCCAGAACCAGTGGTCGGCTGAAAGCCCCTCGTCGCCGGCGGCATTATCAAACCAGCCATGCAAACACTCACCGATCACCTTGGAATCGATCAGCTGGCGCACGGCCTCAAACAGCGGGTTATAGCGCTGCATTAG
>Ga0114981_10000908_pt1 | contig 19528 bp, 13 predicted proteins | sample S_140806_MF_Meta_FD_87028 | JGI IMG/M metagenome (GOLD analysis project Ga0114981, IMG submission 87028) | Freshwater microbial communities from Lake Simoncouche, Canada to study carbon cycling - S_140806_MF_MetaG | ecosystem: Environmental > Aquatic > Freshwater > Lake | place: Lake...
ATGATATAGAAAGCCGTATCGCCGAATTATTCGGAGAAGCGCTTAAAAAGGGCAGTGTATGTATCACCGACAGCCAGGTGAATACTATTATAGATAATATGGGCCGCCCCGAAGAACTGAATCAAGACGAACCTGGATTAAATGCTGGGGCAGCATCTCAACATCAGTCTGCAACTGCCAATGATGCACAAAACATGCCTCCCTATCGTGATAAATTATTTCGTGATAATAATGATAAGTTTTTAGGTGGGGTATGTGGGGGACTGGCACATTACTTTAAGCTAGATCCAGCCATCATTCGGGTTGCTTTTGCACTAGCCACGATTGGTTGGGGTAGCGGAATAATACTGTATTTTCTGTTGTGGATTATTTTGCCTTCCCGCACTTTAGCGGGAATTGCTTCTACAAAGCGCTTGTATAGAAATCCCGATGAAAAGGTTGTTGCAGGGGTAGCCAGTGGTATCGCCAGCTACTTTGATATAGCGATTTGGATACCCCGGATAATTTTTGCATTGCCACTAGTATTCGGCATTCTCAGTTCCTTTTTAAATAAATATTTCCATTGGTTTTATAACCACGAATCCTTCTCTAAAATTGTATTCTCTTCCTTTGGGGGAACGCTGCTGGTAATTTATGCCGTGTTATGGGCCATTATTCCCGAGGCAAAATCGGCAACCGAAAAACTGGAAATGCGTGGCGAAAAAGTAGACCTGAACAGCATTAAAAACACCATACAAGAAGATCTACAGGGATTTAAATCTCGCGCAGAAAAGTGGGGAAAAGATGTTTCTGAAAAAGCACAACAGATGGGGGAAGAAGTTACACAAACCGTAAAAGAAACATCTGCCAATGTAGTAAATGAAACTCGTCCTATAGCTAAATCGGGCATCTCAAGACTAGCCAATGCTATTGGCATTCTATTCAAAGCATTTTTTATGTTCATTGGTGGGGTAATTTCCCTGGCTTTACTAGCTGCCCTGGTAGCCATCTTATTTGCTGGGGCCAGTGTATTTCCCTTGAAAGATTTTGTGCTAGACAGCGCACCTCAGCAAGTGCTCGCCTGGTTATTTCTTCTTCTGTTTTTCGGGATACCTATCATAGCATTTATTACTGCCTTTATTCGCCGTATAATGGGCGTTAAATCTGGGAATAATTATTTGGGATATACATTCGCAGGATTGTGGGTAATTGGTTTGGTAAGTGGCATATTTTTATTGGCTGGTTTTTCTAAACATTTCGAGGTAAAAGCGCGTGAAAAGCAGGAATATGCGATTGCCCAACCAAGCAGTGGAAAGTTGCTGGTAACGGTAGCCGACTCAGAAATCAGTACCACCACCATCAGCTCCGGTATTAAGGTTTCGGGATTACTAAGAATTGACGGGGATAGTTTGCAGCTCAGCAATATCAGCGTTCATGTAGAAAAAAGTAACGACTCGCTTTACCATGTTACAGGTACCCGTTTGAGCAATGGAAAAGATGGAGAGGAAGCCCGTAAAAACTTAGTAAATATTCAGTACGGGTTTACGCAGCAAGATTCTGTTTTGAAACTGAATCGCGGCATTCACTTAGCTCCCAACGCAAAATTCCGTAACCAACAGCTGGTGTTAACCATTCAGGTGCCAGTAGGTAAGAAAATCCAGATCGACCGATCGGTAAGAAACCGTTTCTTTTTTCTAAATATTGCGGATAACGAAGACGGAGATGATTGGTCTGATTTTGAAACGAAAAATAATTGGAGAACTGGAGTTGAATATGAAATGACGCAGGAAGGTTTGAAAAGAACCGGCAATACCGACAATCTGAAAAGTTGGGATGGTGATAAGGAAGATGAAACCAATCCCATGCAGGATTATCGAAAAAGCCGCCGTCAATTAGAGAATGAACTGGAGAAGAAAAACCGTGAACTTGACGAAATTAAAAAAGAATTGGAAAAGCCTGCAGAGCCCAAAAAAGTGGCCCTTCACACAGTTCCATCCGATAAAAAAGCTTTTTTTTACTGGTTTCAATCTGCCAATAGCAATTCGGCAGTAATTAGAGAAGATAAAGTAGCCGCTGCCGCTGATATTTTCTATCATAAACTGATTTGATGTGGGTTATTGTGGAAGGTTAGGCTGTCCGCCTCTGGCGGACAGTCTTTTTTATTTTTACAACCCCCGGCTTCACCTATTTTTGCAACTCAAAAACTACCTGGATGAAAAATACCCCCTTTACGCATTTACACATAGGCCTAGGTGCTAAAATGGCCGAATTTGCTGGCTACAATATGCCCATCAGTTACACCGGCATCAATGATGAGCACCATACAGTTCGAAATCAGGTGGGAGTATTCGATGTGAGCCATATGGGAGAATTTATTCTGAAAGGGGCGGATGCGCTGGATTTGATTCAACGCGTTACCTCCAATGATGCCGCCCGTTTGGTGGAGGGGCAGGCCCAATACAGCTGTTTTACCAATGAGCAAGGAGGGATTGTAGATGACCTAATCGTGTATTGCTTAACCCCCAATCAATCGTACATGCTGGTGGTGAATGCATCTAACATAGAAAAAGACTGGAATTGGGTGAGTAAGCACATTACCAATGGTGTTGAAATGCACAACATCAGCGACAAAACTTGTTTGCTGGCTATTCAGGGGCCGGAAGCCAATAAAGTTGTACAACAGCTTACCGATACGGATATTATGAATTTGAAGTACTACACTTTTGTTCGCGGAAAAGTAGCTGGCGTAGAAAATGTAATTATCAGTGCAACAGGTTACACCGGAGCCGGCGGAGTTGAAATTTATTTTGAAGATCAGGGCGATGCAGCCGTAACAATTTGGCATGCATTAATGGAGGCAGGAAAATCGCACGGAATTAAACCGATCGGATTAGGAGCTAGAGATACCCTGCGATTAGAAATGGGCTATTGTTTATATGGCAATGATATCAATGATACCAGTTCTCCTTTAGAAGCGGGGTTGGGATGGATTACCAAGTTTACCAAACCGTTTACTGCCCACGAAATACTAGCCGCTCAAAAGGCCGCCGGCGTTACCAAAAAGTTGGTAGGATTTGAAATGATTGACCGCGGCATACCTAGGCATGATTATGAAATACTGGATGCCTCCGGAGCAAACATAGGCATTGTAACCAGTGGTACGCAATCACCCACACTTGGAAAAGCGATTGGAATGGGATATGTAGCCAGTTCTCATGCATCGGAAGGAACGGAGATTTTTATTTCTATTCGGCAAACCCCTGTAAAAGCCCGGGTTGTAAAGCCTCCTTTCCATTAATCAGCCTGCTTATCGGATAAGTGCCGGATATTTTTCTGCCGAGGGCTGTTTTTTCACAATCAATACCCGTTCTTTATCGAGCAATAAGTATCCGTATTCGTAACAGAAATAGTACAATTGTCCATTTCGGTTGGTATAAGTATGGGTAAAATATTGAAAACGAAAACCCATACTGAACAATCGATATTGCGGGGCTCGGGTCATGAATCGATGATTTAACAACAGCCGCTCTAATATTTTTCTGTTTTTTCGCAAATTCTGATTGATGTTGCGCACATATTCGTGCGTTTCGCAGTATTGTTGATTATGGAAAACATTGCGGCAATATTCGTCACAATATTTTTTATCTGCCCTACCCCGAACCTCTCCTCCGCAGGCAGGGCATTTTTTAGTTGATTCCGACATGGGAAATACATATTTTATACGACTGCTAAAATAACCGCCGTTAAAGGCTTCCCATACCGTATTTATACCTGTGATTTATATCTTTTGGAATCCGTGCTTTCACCCAAAAAACGTTTGTAAACGCTTATAAACGGATATAAACGTTTAAAATTCGCTTAGCGGTATTCGCCTGCTTCATATTTGTTGCGTAAATGCAGCCAATGCTGCAATCATTCATTAAACCTATTTATATGAATCAGGTAAAAAACAAAGTACAGTTGATTGGCCATCTGGGGCAGGATCCAGACATTAAAACTTTTGAAAACGACAAAAAAGTTGCCAATATGAGTTTGGCAACCAGCGAGCAGTACAAAAATGCGCAGGGGGAGAAAATAACCGAAACACAATGGCATTCAGTGGTTGCCTGGGGTAAATTGGCGGAAATAGCCGAGAAGTACCTGGTAAAAGGCACCGAAGTGGTGGTTGAGGGTAAATTGGTAAATAAAAATTATACCGACAAACAGGGCATCAAGCGCTATGTAACCGAAGTGCAAGCCAACGAATTACTGATACTTACAAAAAATAAGTAACAAGAGCCGTGACGTGTCCGGAGCAAGTAAACAGCAGCCGGATCGGGAAGGGTAGGGTAACCTGTTATGCTGTTTATCGGATGGTTAGTATCTTTGCTGCATGTTATCCCAACCTCCTGCCCTTCACACGGTTTTATCGCCCCGTTTGTTGGATTTATACGATTTGAGCGGAACCATCGTAGTAATTATAGATGTATTTAGAGCTACTTCTACCATAGCCACTGCCCTGCACAATGGTGCCAGCCGGGTGATACCGGTAGATTCGGTGGAGCAATGTATCCGAATTGGCAACGATACGGGGGGCATAACTGCTGGGGAGCGGGATGGGAAAGTAATCCCTGGCTTGTCGTATGGCAATTCACCAGCTGAATATCCCCGGTCGTTTATTGAAAACAAAACGCTCGTATTAACCACCACCAATGGAACCCGCTTATTGCACAAAGCTTTGCAAAATGGCGCTGCGGATGTAATCACAGGTTCATTCCCTAATCTATCGGCTGTTTGCGACTATCTGTTGCAGCAAAGAATGCCGGTTGTATTGGGTTGCTCGGCCTGGAAAGACCGGGTTAATATTGAAGATGCCCTGTTTGCCGGAGCCGTTATCAGCCGCATAAAAGAACATTTTACCATCCACTGCGACAGCAGCCTGATGGCCGAAAATTTATACAACCAGCACCGCAATCAACTGCCCGATTTTATTCGGTTAACCACCCATTGGCACCGACTTGCTGCATATGGGCTGGAAAAAGATTTACTGTATTGCGTAACCCCCGATGTTGCCAATGTATTACCCCGATATATAAATGGGGACTTGTTAGTAAGCTAATTACCTGCTAATATTTCCGATAGTGCTTGTTGGGCAAAATTTTCAGGCCTAATACCAGGTTTTATTTACAACCCGTAGCTAAGAAATAGTATTTTTTGCTGGCTGACTAGGAAGCGAGCCGACTAGTCGGTTATTCTGAAGTGGTAATTGGGGGTTTTCCACAACTTGTTAATGTTCCGGTTAATTATGCCCGAAATGAATAGTTTGGATTGGGAAAGCCCCTTGCTTTTCGTTACTTTTGTGACTTGCCCTTTTTTGAAAAAACAGGCGGTACCCTGTTTTGCGGGATAGAGCGAAATGAAAGGATTTTATGGCATTACCTTACCTGATTAAGCATATACACAACAACGGAACCGATGAAGTGATTCGCAGAGGAAAGCGGATCCATAGTATGGGAAATGTTGAGCTGGTTGAATTCGACGATCTGATGGGAAACATCGTGATGCGGGTTAAAGATGATGGATATGCAACTTACTATAAGATTCATATCAATCGCTATAAGGATCCCAAAACTATTAACCTTCGATGTACCTGTCCTTACAATTTATCTGAAATTTGTCGCCACAAAGCCGGAGCACTTTTTCAGTTGCAAGATCTGTTGGATAAAAATATGCTCGGCAATAAAGAGCTGGAATACGATCAACGACATACGGTGGTTAAGATGAAGCAGCTGGAGCTGAAATTGATCCGCATGCTTTCTTCCCGCGATAATTTTGAGGCTTCAGAAAATTTTTTACGCAGCAGTCGTGCAGCAATTTTAGAAGCAAAAGATGAGTGTGTAATTGCATCGGTTGATTGGGAGGGGAAAACCTTTCGGGTAATTATTAGGAAAAATGAGGAACGGAATTTTGATACCAGTTGCCAATGTGAATCGGAAAAAGAACACCCTTTATGCATTCATAAAGACATTGTTTTTTTACAGCTCCTGCGCAATTTTGGGGCGGGATATTTTGATACCATCCGAAATCTTGATAAAGAAAAAAACAAACTGCTTTCCCTCTACGGATATTCATTGAACGACGACTTAACTGGGAAATTTGAATTTACGTATACCGATGGAAAGCCATATTTACGGGTACTGGATACTTCTATTAAACGCGTTGCACAGGTTATGCCGGTAGCATCGATGCAAGAAAGCAGGCTGCTGCCAACTGCGGAGGCAGAACGCTGGGAACAGGAAACGCCTCAACCAACAACTGTTTCTGTTCAGCAATTGGGCGTGGTGTTGGCAATGGAGGGAGAACCTTACCAGCCCTTACAGTTTATAGCTATTCAGGGAGAGCCGGATGAAACCCGAACCAAGTACATATCAAAAGTTACCCGGCTGGATATCAGTAAATACATAAATCAAGATATTTTTAGCGATGATGACAAAGCTACTCTTGAATTACTTAGAAAATTACAGCCCTCGGAAGTAAGTAAATTCTTAGATAAGAACTCCCCCTTTTCGGGAATCTGGGAAAATATCATTCATCAACATGAAGATGGTTTGCCAGATGAAACCAAAAGTTTGGTGATAGAATATCTCTTCCCCCGCATTCGGAAGCTTTTCGGACAGATGAATCAAAGCGCCTTCTTTTTTTATCTAAACAAGGGAAAAACTTTTACTACCGCTCAGCTGAAAAAGGCCGAACCAATAGACGAGCCACTCGTTCCTGAATTTATGGTTAACTATACCAATGGTAAGTACGAAGTTAGCTGTAGCGTGGTAACGCCCGAAGGAGTATTTAGTATTGCAGATAATGCTTTAGACACCCCGCTTTTGTTTGCCAGGGAGAATCGTTTTTATCAATGGCAGAAAAAAGAGGATATCCTGCATCTGATTAAATTTTTACCTACCGGCACTGTGGTAATTCCTGCTGCCAATTGGTCGGATGCATTGAAGGATTTTGTTTTACCCCTCTCCCGAGAATACCGTGTTCAGTTTAATAATGTGCTAAAAGAGGAAGTGAAAGATGAGAAACCAGAGATGAAGGTATTGTTGCGGGAAAGAAACGATAACCTCTTATTTGTTCCGGTATTCAGTTATCGGGGGCACGAGGTTAAGACTGGCGATAAACCACAAGTGTATATTCCGGCGGCCGACCGACTTTTAATTATCAAAAGAAATATACCGGCTGAAGAAGCACAATTAGCAAAATTACGCTCCCTGCATTCCGGATTTGCAGAAGTAGACGGAGGAATATTGGCGCTAAAAGGCGCCGAAGTGCTCAAGAATAATTGGTTTTTCTTATTTGTGGATGCTGTAAAAGAACAACATATACCTGTATATGGATTTGAGGCCCTGAAAAATTTCCGATTCAATACCGCAAAGCCTTCAACCAAAATACATATCAGCAGCAATACCGATTGGTTTGATGCCAAAGTGGAAATCAGTTTTGGGAATCAGAAAATAACGGTAGATGATGTAAAAAAAGCCCTGGCCAATAAACAGCAGTTTGTTCAGTTGCAGGATGGTTCGCTCGGAATTTTACCAGAAGAATGGTTAAAAAAATATGCGCTGCTTTTCCGAGTTGGGGATGGGAAAGCCGGTAACATGAAACTGAGCAAGTATCATTTTAGTGTAATTGAAGAACTCTATCTGCAACGCGATGAAGAAGAATTGTTTTTTCAACTGGAAGAAAAATATGAGCGACTCAGGGAAAATCATTCGATCAAACCCATTCCCGCTCCGGCTCACTTAAAAGAGATATTGCGACCCTATCAGGAAAGTGGCTTCCAATGGTTGAATTATCTGCGCGAAGTTAGGTGGGGTGGGATTTTAGCCGATGATATGGGATTGGGAAAAACACTCCAGGCTCTCAGCTTCTTACATCAATTAAAAAAAGAGAACGGTACTTTAAAAGCCATGGTGGTTTGTCCTACTACCCTTTTATTCAACTGGCAAAATGAAATCACCAAGTTTACGCCGGAATTAACTTTTTATATTCACCACGGAGGTACGAGAAACCGCGACAGTTTATTAAATAATAAAATTGATGTAATCATCACAACCTACGGAACCCTTCGCAGCGATATTCGTCAGCTGGTTGAAATTCCATTCGATTATGTGATTTTGGATGAAAGTCAGGCAATAAAAAATCCTTCCAGTAAAGTTACCCGAGCAGCCGGATTGTTGAAAGCGACCAACCGACTGTGTTTGAGCGGAACGCCTCTTCAGAATAATACATTCGACATTTACGCACAAATGAATTTTCTGAATCCCGGTATGTTGGGTTCGATTGAATTTTTTAAGCAGGAGTTTTCCGTGCCTATCGATAAATTCGGCGAAAAAGAGCAGAAAGACCATTTAAGAAAACTATTGTATCCCTTCATCCTTCGCCGCACTAAAGAGCAGGTGGCCCGTGATTTGCCGGAAAAGCAAGAGATGGTATTGTTTTGTGAAATGGGAGAAGAGCAGCGTAAAATTTATGATGCCTATCGAAATGATTACCGCGATAAAATTTTAGGGGTAGTGGAAGAACAGGGAATTCAAAAATCTCAACTTACTATTTTGCAAGGATTGATGAAGCTGCGACAGATATGTGATAGCCCGGCAATCGTGAAAGAAGAAGAGCGGTTTCCCAATGTTTCGGTTAAGCTAGAAGAAATTGGCAGGGAAATCTCAGAAAATATCAGCAACCACAAGGCCCTGATTTTTTCTCAGTTTTTAGGAATGTTGGCCTTGATAAAAGAAAAAATGAAAGAACTGGGCGTAGCCTATGAATATTTCGACGGCAGCAGCTCTGTACAGGAAAGGGAAAGAGCTATCCGCAGATTTCAGGAAGACGATGAGTGCAGGGTATTTTTGATTTCCTTAAAAGCAGGGGGCGTAGGGTTAAATCTTACCGCTGCCGATTACGTATATATTGTAGATCCCTGGTGGAACCCCGCTGTAGAGCAACAGGCTATTGATAGAACCCATCGAATTGGGCAAACCAAAAATATTTTCGCCTACCGAATGATCTGCACCGATACCGTAGAGGATAAAATATTAAAACTGCAGGAACGTAAACGTAATTTGGCCCGCGACCTAATTACAGACGATGAAGGTTTTGTAAAAAGCCTTACCCGCGAAGATGTGGAGTACCTGTTCAGCTAATTGCTTACTTGTCTTTTTTCAAATCAGCAGCCGCTAACATGGCGGTAGGATTCTTCATAAATTCTGCCTTGCACTCCGAAGAACAGAATCCTAGCACGTAATTATTGTAATGTGCTGTGTCGGATACGCCAGCAGAAACGGGCATGCCACAGGAAGGATCTTTTTGGTTGTTCAGCATATCTACACTATAAGAAGAAGCCGCAGCAGTTCCCTTCATGGTAGTGTCTTTTTCCGGAGGGTTTGCTGCAGAGGGAGCAGATTCACATCCGGCGTTGAGTAACATTCCTCCGAAAAGCAATACCATCATCCAAAATCGACTGATTGTAATGAGTTGTTTCATGGGGTTCATTTTGAGTGGTTTACAGGGCCCTGGTAAGTAAAAACTGCCCGATGCATCCTAAAGGTATTTACATTTTCTGTTTTGGCGGGGCATTTGCTATATTTTTACAGGTTGTTCCCCCGATTTAATACCCTTTTTGCCTATTTTTTCATTCTTTCACCGATTATAGGAAGGTCAACACCAACTATCCAGTTAGTTTTCCGTTAGTAAGTAAATATTCAATAATTCTGCTAGTCTGTAGTAATTTTGTATTCGGCTTATATTTAATATTATGAAAAAATTTATTTTGTTGTTGATTATCAGCAATTTAGCTCTGTTTACCCAAGCACAAACAGTTGGAAATGTGAGAGGTAAGTTGTTGGATACCCTAAACAAACAAAGTCTAAAAGATGCAAGCATTACCATCCTAGATGCCAGGGATTCTACCCTGGAAGTATTTGGGCTGGCTGCGGCAGATGGTAGTTTTAGTATTACCAATATTACCCTGGGGCAGATGTTATTACAAGTAAAGTTTCAGGGATATGAGCCTATTGAAAGAAAGCTGAATTTTACCAAAGAAAATGCTACCCTCAATCTGGGAAATATTTACCTGAAAGTGGCAGCCAAAAATCTTAACGAAGTAACGGTTACTGCTTCTCCGGTTCAAATGAAGAAAGATACGGTTGAATTTTCTGCAGGCGCGTTTAAAACCAAGCCCAATGCCGTTGCGGAAGATTTGCTGAAAAAGATTCCGGGAATGGAGGTAGGAAAAGACGGCTCCATTAAATCGCAGGGGGAAACCGTGCAGCGGGTTTTGGTGAACGGAAAACGCTTTTTTGGCGATGACCCCAAAATGGCAACGCGTAACCTCCCCCCCGATGTAATCGACAAGATTCAGGTATTTGATGATCAGAGTGATCAGGCTAAGTTTACAGGTTTTGATGATGGAAACCGGGTAAAGACTATTAATATAACCACCAAGAAAGATATGCGCAAGGGTGCTTTTGGTAGGGTAGTGGCCGGGGTAGGCTCAGAAGGAAGGTATGATGAAAGTGTAAACCTGAGTTTAGTAAAAGGCGACCGACAAGTTACTTTGTTAGGACAAGCCAATAACATCAATAAACAGAATTTCAACCAGATGAACCTCAGCGGGGGTCGTGGTGGAGGATTTGGTGGCGGTGGCGGAGGTGGAATGATGGTAACCATGGGCGGTGGCGGTGGAAGTGGAGGCGGAAGCGGTATCACCAGTGTAATGGCAGGCGGTATCAATTATCGCGATGCCTGGAGCCCAAAAGTAGATGCATATGGAAGTTATTTTTACAATGCTCCCAAAACCTTCCTCGATCAGAATAGCAATTCACAGAATATCATCAATGCCGATTCCTCCGTTTATAATAATTCATCATCTACCTCAGATACCCGAAACGAGAACCACCGGTTTACTTTTAACTTAGAAGACCGAATTGATTCGAACAATAGCCTCATCTTTAGACCCAATCTGGCGATTCAAAATGTGGTTCCCAATTCTATTTCTTCGAATGTAACTACAGCGGGCCCTAAAGGAGTTTTGATTAACCAATCTCAAACCAAAACCTCCAGCTATAACAGTGGGTATAATATTAATGGTACAAGTCTTAGCCTGCGTCACCGGTTTGCCAAAAAAGGAAGAACACTTTCTTTAGAAGTAGGATTTTCTGCCAGCGAGAACAAAGGCGATGGATACAATTATTCGGTGAACTCTTATTATAAGCCCACTTTCCGGGCCGATACCATCAACCAATATTATCGGGATACCTCAAAAACCTTGTCTGTAAATCCCTCTATTTCATTTACCGAGCCCATTGGCAAAAAGGGAAATCAGATGATTGAATTCCGATATACCTATGCCTATAGCAATACTTCTTCTCAAAACAGAACGTATAACTTTAATAATGGTACTGGCAAATTTTCTCAGTTCGATAGTTTATTCAGCAACTCGTATGATTATACTTCAACTGCCAATACGGCGAATGTGAGTTACCGCATACAAAAAGCAAAATATAACCTGAATTTTGGGAGTGGATTGCAATTCATGGATATTAATAGTTTAAACACAACTAAAAATGTATTGGTAGCCAGAAGCTTTGTGAACCTTACGCCACAGGCTAACTTTACCTATAATTTTACCAAAACATCCAATTTGCGGATGTATTATAACGGAAGAACCGGACAGCCCTCTACCGCTCAGTTACAACCTGTTGTAACTACCTCCGACTCAATTAATTTTCAGGTAGGTAATCCAGATCTTCGTCCGCAGTTTACCAATAGTATGCGCATATTGTATGCAAGCTTTGATCCTTTTTCTCAACGAATAATTTTTGCTACCATCAATGCTACCATAACCAACAATGATATTCAAAGTTCCATCACCACTTTGCCAACCGGTGGGCGAAAAACAACTTATGTGAATCTGAATGGTACGTATAATCTTTCTGGTTACTTTAATTACGGATTCCCCATTAAAAAGCCAAAATCGAATCTGAATTTACAAACCAACCTTAATTATAACCAAACGCAGTCGCTATTAAATGGTATTAGCAACTACACCCGCAGCACGGTATTGGGGCAAACGGTAAAATGGACAACCAACCTGAAGAAGAATTTCGATATGAATCTGAGTACTTCCTATACTTTTAATCCGGTTCGGAATACTTTATCGCCAAACCAAAACACCAATTTTACCACCTGGAGTTTAGCTGCTGATTTTACTTTGTATTCCGATAAAGGTTGGATAATTGCGAGTGATTTTGACTTGACCAAGTATGGAAATCGTGCACCAGGTTACAATACTTCCGTGTTCTTGATAACACCTTCTATCGCTAAGCAATTTCTTAAAAATAAAGCTGGTGAGTTGCGGTTAAGTTGTTTTGATGTGTTGAAACAAAACGTTAGCATCAGCAGTTCGGCCAGTGCCAACCAAATTATCAATACTCGAACCAACAATCTTACACAGTACTTTATGCTAACCTTTACATACAATCTGCGCAGTTTTGCGGGGCAACAGCAAATGCAGCGTGGGAATATGATGAGAGGCATGATGCCACCAGGAGGCGATGGAATGAGATATCAAATGAATGGTGGCGGAATGATGGGCGGTGGAGGAAATAATCGTGGCAGAGGTGGTTTGTAAATTAGGAAAAGCCATTGAAATGGGAAGCTGGCCCTCTAAATCGTGCACATATTTCTTTTGAGAATGGGCTATTTGAAAAAATATTGCCCAGATTCATAATTCTGTTTTACTTTTACTATCACAAAATATTCAATCTATTCACGAACGGTGAACCCTGTATTAACACATACTATACTTTTAACCCCGGTAGGCTTTTCCGCTATCCTGCCACCGGTTTCTACGCTCCCGCGACCACGACGTGGATGCTGATAGGACGAGCAACTGGCACTTGCCCCTATCAGTGAACATACTCCCGGAATAAAATCATACCCATCAGGCGTTTGTTTATTTTTACTTAATCAAAGATTGTATAAGTTGGAAAGTAACATCATAATTCGTGTGGCGAGCAGCTCCGATGTTCACTATGCGCCTATCATTACCCAAGAAATGGAATCCTCCGCAAGAGCGCGTGGAACCGGAATAGCGAAGAGAAGTTCGGAATATGTGGCCAAAAAAATGGAGGAAGATAAAGCCGTAATTGCTGTGTTACCAGATGGCACTTGGGTGGGCTTTTGCTATATTGAAGCCTGGGGGCATAATTCTTTTGTAGCCAACAGTGGATTAATTGTGGCACCCGCATTCCGGAAAACCGGTGTGGCTAAACAAATTAAGCAAACCATATTCGCCCTCTCTCGGAAGAAATATCCCGATGCAAAAATATTCGGACTAACCACTGGATTAGCTGTAATGAAAATAAACAGCGACCTAGGTTATGAGCCAGTAACCTATAGTGAACTTACCGACGATGAAGAATTTTGGGCCGGATGTAAAAGTTGCGTGAATTATGATATTCTGGTAAGTAAAGAGCGGAAAAATTGCATGTGCACTGCCATGTTATACGATCCAAAAGATCATTTTGAACCCGAAGAAACCTCAAAAGCTTTCTCACACAATTCTAAGCTTTGGGAGAGATTCATGAAAATCAAACAAAGTAGGCTGCTATCTATCTTTCGAAAAAAAGATTCCCATCAACCCCTCAACGATAGCCGCATCAAAACGGTGCTGCTATTTTTCATTAAAATATTGGGAATCTAATCAGCGGCTCATCCCTAAATAATTTTAAAATATTGCTATGAGTTTTTCGCATTTTAAACAAGATATTGCCCCCATTGCACCCGGAACAAAAGTGGTAATTGGGTTTAGTGGCGGACTCGACACTACTTTTTGTGTAAAATACCTGACCGATGAAAAAGGATTGGAAGTGCACAGTGTTGTAGTAAATACGGGAGGGTTTAGTGAGCAGGAAGTAAACCAGATTGAACAACATGCCCATAATTTAGGTGTTACCTCACATACAACGGTGGATGCAGTGGAATCTTATTACGATCGCATCATCCGTTTTTTGATTTATGGAAATGTGTTAAAAAATAACACCTACCCCCTGAGTGTTAGTGCCGAGCGGCTCAGTCAGGCTTTGCATATTGCAGAGCACGCCAAGAAGTTGAGTGCTGCAGCAATTGTTCACGGAAGTACCGGAGCCGGAAACGACCAGGTACGATTTGATATGGTATTTCAGATACTCTTACCGGGCATACAAATTATTACTCCTATTAGAGATATGCAATTGAGCCGGGAAGCAGAAATCGAATACCTGAAAGCAAAAGGGGTAGCCATGAATTTTGAAAAAGCTGCCTACTCAATCAACAAAGGTTTGTGGGGTACCAGTGTGGGTGGCAAAGAAACCTTGCAAAGTAAAGGTCTGATTCCGGAAGCAGCTTGGCCAACACAGGTAACTGAAACAACACCTAGAGAAGTGATGCTTAGTTTTACAAAAGGGGAACTTACTGCGATCGACCAGCAAACATTTGCTCATCCAGCACGCGCGATTCAATATTTACAATCGATTGCTGCTCCATTTGGTATAGGTAGAGATATACATGTAGGAGATACGATTATCGGCATTAAAGGTCGGGTTGGCTTTGAAGCAGCCGCTCCCATGGTTATACTAAAAGCGCATCATGCTTTAGAAAAACATGTACTTACCAAATGGCAACTCAGCTGGAAAGACCAACTGGCGCAATTTTACGGTAACTGGCTGCATGAGGGCCAGGTGCTGGATCCGGTGATGCGAGATATAGAAGCCTATCTGCTTCAATCTCAACAGCAGGTAACTGGTCAGGTATTTGTTCAGCTACAGCCCTACCACTTTCAAATTATTGGAATTGAATCACCCAACGACCTTATGAGTAGCCGATTTGGTAAGTATGGAGAAATGAATACGGGATGGACAGGTAACGATGTAAGGGGATTCACAAAAATTTTCGGCAATCAAACCGCTATCTATCATAATATTCATGCCAACGATTCGTCGGAATCATAACAGAGTAATCGTTACCAGAAAATAATTATATGCAAACAACAGCTGCTTCCGTAAAAACTTTTTATGCTGGCATCGTGGGGGGGGCCGGGTATACCGGGGGAGAATTGATCAGGCTTTTGTTAAACCACCCCGCTGTATCCCTTCGTTTTGTGCATAGCAATAGTCAGGCAAACAAACCACTTTCATCGGTGCATACTGATTTGGTTGGCGAAACAGACATGCTTTTTACCAACGAGCTTACTACAGATATTGATGTATTATTTCTTTGTTTAAGTCATGGAGAAGCGCGTGCATTTTTAGCCACTCATGCTATTCCCGAAAGTATAGCCATCATCGATCTGTCGCAAGATTTTCGCTGGCAGGCTTCCAATCAACATGAGGGGAGAAGTTTTGTGTATGGCCTAACTGAATTGAATCGCGAAGCCATTCGCAGTGCTCGCAATATTGCCAATCCGGGATGCTTTGCAACTGCTATTCAACTTGGGCTTCTGCCATTGGCAAAAGCCGGCATTTTAAGTGATGTGTACACAACTGGCATTACTGGCTCAACGGGCGCAGGTCAATCACTTAGTAATACTGCTCATTTTAGCTGGCGTTCGAATAATATACAGGCCTACAAAACCTTCCAACATCAACATCTTCAAGAGATACAAGAAAGCCTGCAACAATTGCAAGGAAATGACGGCATGTTTGTGCATTTTGTTCCCTGGAGAGGCGATTTTACTCGAGGAATCTATTGTACTTCTGTGTTGGATATGGGTTTGCCATTGGAAGAAGTAAAACAGGTTTACCGGGAATTTTATCAGGCTCATCCCTTTACTCATTTCAGTGAACAGCCCATTCACCTGAAGCAAGTAGTAAATACAAATAAATGCCTGGTGCAGATAGAAAAGCAAGGAAATAAAATGGCCGTTCATACAGCGATTGATAATTTATTAAAAGGAGCTTCCGGTCAAGCTTTGCAGAATATGAATTTGATATTGGGATTAGAAGAAACACTTGGGCTGCACTTGAAAGCAGCTGCATTTTAAATTTGTAACTCGAACACATGAAATTATTTGATGTATATCCACTGCAGCCAGTAACCATCACCAAAGCATCCGGATCGTATGTTTGGAATGATGCAGGAGTTCGGTATCTAGATATGTACGGTGGACATGCCGTAATCAGCATCGGACATACAAATCCGCATTGGGTAAAAAGAATTGAAACCCAGTTAGAAACCATGGCCTTTTATTCTAATTCGGTTCATTTGCCTATCCAGGAAGAGTTGGCTGATAAACTTACCCGTGTGAGTGGGAAAGAAAGCTTTCAGCTTTTCTTATGCAATAGTGGAGCAGAAGCCAACGAAAATGCTTTGAAGCTCGCCTCTTTTCATAATGGCCGCAAAAAAATCATCGCTTTTCATAAATCATTTCATGGCCGAACCTCTTTGGCTGTTGCGGCAACCGATAATCCATCCATCATTGCTCCGGTAAACGAAACCGATGCGGTAATTTTTCTGCCCTTGAATGATGCGCAGGCATTGGCCGATTGTTTTCAACAAAACGGGGATGCTATATCATCGGTAATTATCGAAGGGATTCAGGGTGTTGGTGGAATTCGTGTTGCTGATAATGAATTTTTACAAATGATCCGCCGTTTTTGTGATCAATATGGCGCTGTGATGATTGCAGATAGTGTTCAGTGCGGTTATGGAAGAAGTGGTCGATTTTTCGCGCACGATTATGCAGGAATTGATGCTGATATTTATACCATGGCCAAGGGAATGGGTAATGGATTTCCAGTAGGGGGATTGTTGATTGCTCCGCATATCCGACCAAAACATGGAATGCTGGGTACCACTTTTGGCGGTAACCCCCTTGCTTGTGCAGCTGCACTAGGGGTTTTAGAAGTGATGGAAAGTGAATCCCTAATACCCCATGCCCTAGAACTGGGCAATTACCTGATGGAACAATTGCAAAAAATTCCCCAGCTGATGAATATTAGAGGAAGGGGATTGATGATTGGGTTTGATATGCCTACTGCGTTGGCAACAATTAAAAACAGATTACTGAACGAGTATCATATTTTTACCGGAGAAGCCAAACCTGCTGTAATTCGTTTGCTACCCGCCCTCACGCTTTCTCATTCACAGGCCGATGATTTTTTACAGGCGCTGCACCAAGCAATTCAAACCCATCCTATTACTACATCCTAATCTATAGTTCTATGGCTATGCATAATTTTATTTCAGTAGAAGACGTATCCGATATCCCTGCAATGATTCAACAGGCATTGGTGTATAAGCATCAGCCATTGCTCAATCAGCAGTTGGGTGCTGGAAAAAGAATTGGGTTGTTATTCTTAAATCCAAGTTTACGTACTCGCCTTAGCACACAAATTGCTGCCCGTAATTTAGGAATGGAAGCAATTGTATTTAATGTAGATAAAGAAGGATGGGCGCTGGAATTTGAAGAAGGGGCTATTATGAGCGGCTCAACCGTTGAGCATATTAAAGATGCAGGACCTGTGTTAGGACAATACTTCGATATCCTCTGTATCCGAACCTTTCCTTCATTAATGAATAAGGAAGACGATTACAGTGAAATGTTTATTCGACAATTTGTTAAATATGCCGGTGTGCCGGTGGTTAGTTTAGAAAGTGCCACCTTACATCCTCTGCAATCATTTGCTGATTTGATAACCATCACCGAAACCATGCAGCAGCAGGCTTGGCCAGCTACTAGAAAACCTAAAGTGGTATTAACTTGGGCACCACATATCAAACCATTGCCTCAATGTGTCGCCAATAGTTTTGCGCAGTGGGTAAATGCCTGGGGCAAGGCGGAATTTGTAATTACTCATCCAGAAGACTATGAGCTTGATACCCGGTTCACCCAAGGGGCAACCATAACCCATGCACAGGAGGATGCCTTACGGGATGCGGATTTTGTTTATGTAAAAAACTGGAGTACCTATACCGATTATGGTAAAGTGTATGAAAATGATCCGGCTTGGATGTTAACTGAAGAAAAACTATCCATAACCCGAAATGCGGGCGTTATGCATTGTTTGCCTGTTAGAAGAAACATAGAATTAAGTGATGAGGTTTTAGATGGAACCCATAGTCTGGTTACCCGGCAGGCAGGCAATCGGGTATGGGCAGCCCAGGCGGTATTGGCCGAAATACTAAAGCAGCAATAATTAGTATGCAAGAAACGGTTACCATTATAAAAATTGGGGGGCAGATTCTAGACAACGAATCAAAACTTGCCTTGTTTCTCGAGCAGTTTGTTCAATTGCCCGGCAAAAAAGTATTGGTTCACGGAGGGGGCAAACTGGCTACCACCTTAGCAGAAAAAATGGGGGTTCAGCAGCAAATGATAGATGGCAGGCGCATTACCGACAGCGAAACTTTGCGTATCGTAACCATGGTATATGCCGGACATATCAACAAAAATCTGGTGGCTTCCCTGAATGCTCAGGGGTGTTTGAGCATCGGATTGTGCGGGGCAGATGGGTGTTTAATTACCGCACATAAACGGCAGCATCCTACGATTGATTATGGATGGGTGGGGGATATTGATTCGGTAAATGGTCAATTATTATCGAGCTTGCTTTTACAAGAACTAACGCCAGTAATTGCCCCTATCACGGCTGATACAACCGGACAATTATTAAACACGAATGCCGATACCATTGCCGCTTCCCTAGCAACGGCGCTTAGCACAACCTATTCGGTTCAATTGGTGTATACTTTTGAGAGAAGTGGCGTATTGCGCGACCTGCAGGATGCCGATTCTGTTATTCCTCATATTCATTTTGCCCTATATCAGCAATTGTTACAAGAAAAAATCATTGCCGACGGAATGATTCCTAAATTAGAAAATGCTTTTGCTACCCTTGCCGGAGGTGCAAAAAAAATAATGATCGGTAATGCCCTACAGTTATTGGATTTACTCCAGGGGAATACCGGCACAACCATTACTTATGAATAGCAACAGCCCACATACAGCAACAGCCGAGGCAGTTCAGTTATTGCAATCCCTTATTCGTATTCCTTCTTTTAGTAAGCAGGAAGGAGAAACAGCCAGACTTTTAGAAAATTATTTGCAGGAAAGCGGGATAAAAACCAATCGGCACCTGAATAATGTGTGGGCCGTAAATCAACATTTTACATCTGGACTTCCAACCCTTTTACTGAATTCTCATCACGACACGGTTAGGCCTAATAAAGCGTATACCCGTGAACCATTTGACGGGGCAATTGAGGAAGGAAAATTGTTTGGCTTGGGCAGTAATGATGCAGGAGGCGCATTGGTAGCGCTGTTATTTACCTTTGTACATTTTTATTCGCGACCCAATCTACCCTATAACCTGGTTTTTGCGGCAACAGCCGAAGAAGAAATTTCGGGTGCGCAAGGCATAGAGGCGCTACTCCCGTTATTGCCTCCGATCGATTGCGGAATAGTGGGCGAACCTACTTTATTGAACCTTGCCATTGCAGAACGTGGCTTATTGGTGCTGGATGTAACCGTTCA
>Ga0114981_10000915_pt1 | contig 19343 bp, 18 predicted proteins | sample S_140806_MF_Meta_FD_87028 | JGI IMG/M metagenome (GOLD analysis project Ga0114981, IMG submission 87028) | Freshwater microbial communities from Lake Simoncouche, Canada to study carbon cycling - S_140806_MF_MetaG | ecosystem: Environmental > Aquatic > Freshwater > Lake | place: Lake...
CAGGAGAGCACGCCTTTCTCGGCTTCATCGGAAAAGGGCAGCGCCCGATTGATCGAGGCGAGCAATTCCTCCGCCGTGGGCACTTCATTGCGTTTTTTAAACGGTGCTTTTTCGACGGCCGGCGCTGAGCTGGCAGCGGCGATGGGTGGGGAGTTTGGTGCGGCGGAATCGGCCATGGGAAAAGGAATTGAGGCGGATTCGCAGCATGAATGATTCGTCCTTCCGAACAAACAAAGACTTGCTTTTTTTATGCTTTCTCCCGAAAAATGAACGCTCCCCGCATCACCGGGTCCAACGTCGTCCCTTCCCACCACCATCTATGCTCCTTAAAGCAATCAAACATAAAGTCGCCGTGCTTGCCGCCATTGCCGCCTTCCATGGCGCCGCATTTGCCGCACCAATCGCCGGTATCGAAAAATCCGACCTCGTCCAACCCAGCGCCGAGCTCGACAAGATTCTTGTCACGCTGGAAGCTGAGCAGGCCAAGGTTCAGAAAGACCCGCAAAACACGAGCACCAATTCCGATTGGACGAAGGCGTTCAACGCCGCCGTGACGCAGGTGCAAGAGCTCGCCAATAAGAAGGACGCGAACGCGGCCTATGTGCTGGCGAAGTGGGGCATCCTCGTGGGTGGCAACAATGTGAACGTCAATAGCATCGTCGATCTCTACCGCGCTGCGGGCAGCCTCCCCGCTGCGCAGATCGAACTGGCCCAGGTGCTCCTCAACGGTTTCCGCCAGGATGCCGATAAGACCCGCGAAGCGGTGAACTTGATCGTCGAAGCAGAGAAGGCCGGCAACAAGCTGGCCCGCCGCATGAAAGCCCAGCTCCACCTTTCCGGGGCTGCTGCTCCTGTCATCCTACAGGACAACAAAACTGCCGTCGAGCTGCTGGAGAAAGCCAGCACGGATGGCGATGGTGATGCATCCCTGGGTCTCTACCAGATTTACGCCCGTGGCATCACTGGCTACGCGCAAGACTTCGCGAAGTCCCTGGACTACCTGAAGATGGCCGCTGAAAAGCAGAGCAACGCCACCGCCCTCGGTGAATACGGCGCCCGCCTCCTTGCAGGTGACACGGGTGACGGCAAGACCGCTCCGAACCTCGTCACGAAGAACGTGCAGCAGGCACTGAAAATATTTGAAGACTCCGCCAAGGGTGGTCTCGCTGCTGCGAACCGCATCCTCGGCCAGATCTATGAAGGCGGCGTGGGCGAAAATAACGCCGACGTGAAGCCTGACCTCCAAAAAGCCATCGAGTATTATGGTAAGGCCGCCCAGGGCAGCGATCCCGCCGCCCTTTTCCGCCTGGCCCAGGCATCCGAATCCGGCATCGCTAAGCCAGAATCCAAGCCTGAAGCCGATGGTTCCTGGGATCCCAAGAACATCCTCGTGCAGCCGAATGCCAAAAACGCCCTCGACCTGTATCGTATGGCCGCCCAGAACAACGCCGCCGAAGCCTTCTTCGCCGTCGGTCGCTTCTATGAAACGGGCACGGTGGTGGATAAAGATCCTGAAAAGGCTTTCGGCCTCTACATCCGCGCTGCCAACGCTGGCGTGCTCGCTGCCATGAATCAGCTCGCTGGTCTTTACGCCAACGGTGCAGGTGTGACGCAAGACATCATCGCCGCTGGTGGCTGGTACAAGCGTGCTGCCGATGCTGGCTACGCCCCCGCCAAGATCGCCTACGGCATGATGGCTGAGCAGGGCACCGGCATGGAGCGCAATTTGATCCTTGCTGAGCGCACCTACTCCGAAGCTGCCCAACTGGGTGCGCCGCTGGCCATGGTTCGCCTTGCCGCGCTGCACATCAACGGCGTGGAGTCCGGCAAGCCAAACTTCCCTCTCGCCTGGGCCTATGCTCAGCTCGCTAGCGAAGCCACAAAAGGCCAGTCTGCCGAGATCAATCAGTTCGTCGCCAACCTCGAAGACGCGAAGAAAGACGATAAGAAGATCTACACGGAAGACATGATCAAGCAGGGCAAGGCCGAGCTTGAGAAGCTCAAGAAGAGCATCAACATCGCCCCCACCCCTGCTGCGGCCGCTGCTCCCGCAGCAGCGCCTGCCTCACCCAAAGTCGACGCCAAAAAGAAAGCGACCAAGTAAGGCGTGATTGAAGAGCAGATTTGCCAAAAACCTGCTTGCCAAAATATCGACTCCCTCTAGTCTCCGGCTCCCTTCGCAAGAGGGGAGCCGGTTTTCATTTCCGGGGCATTAGCTCAGTTGGTAGAGCGCCTGCATGGCATGCAGGAGGTCAGCGGTTCGAACCCGCTATGCTCCACCAAACCCCATGCAGGTTCCGCCATGACGCGTGTTTTCCTTCTCCTGCTATCTTTAACGCCTTTCATTCAGGCACGCGAGGTGCAGAGCCATGGCCTGCTGTTTGAAAAATGGCTGCGAGATACCTTCTTCGGAGGTTACGAGCCTACAAGCCACACGCAGAAGTGGGACATCCCAGCCAGCGCCAACAAGGAACATGGCCGCATCCCGGTAAATCCCAAGGCGGCGAAGCACGGCACGCCCATCGGCCTCGGCGATGCTTTGCATCAATTCGATATCGATGAGCCTTTCCTGCTCATCACAGGCTTTTGGCGCCAGGAGACGGAGAATCAGAAGGTGTGGACGAATGTGCAGGCCGTGCGGGTGGAGCCGGGGACATGGCAAAAGCTCTGGCATCCGATCACAAGGGCAGATCTCGAAAAGCTCGATGCGGTGATCAAGGACCCATCACTCAGCCTCGATGAGGCTAGAAAGGCGGCGCAGGCGATGAAAGCACGAATTCCCTACACCAAAGCCGTCATCCAAGTGAATCCGAAGATCGATGGCAGCCAGCGCCGCCTGCAATGCAGCCTTCATTTTGATGACTTTTTCGCTCACCTAGCGCCGGAGGCCTCACCCGAGCCACAGAGGCAGCAGCAGATCTTCGGAATCCCGGTGCCGAAGGCTTTTGCTTCCACCCCGAGGGACTTTTGAGGTGTCCTGACCTCAAGGGATTGTGTTTTGCCATTCGACAGGCCCAATTTTCCGTTCAATCTCATTGCCAATCTGCGGCGTCGTTGTTAACACCACGCACAAATTTACCGGCATATGAAGTTCAATATCAGCAAGGAAGCCTTTTTGGGGGCCATCAACCAAGTGCAGCATGTCGTCAGCTCTCGCACGACGCTCGCCATTCTTTCCAACGTACTTCTGAAGGCCAAAGACGGCGTTCTCGAGCTCACGACGACGGACCTGGATGTCGGCGTCACCTGCACGGTGCCCTGCGAAGTCTCCGAAGCCGGAGCCACGACCCTTCCCGCTCGCCGCCTCGCCACCATCGTGCGTGAACTTCCCGCCGAGGACATCGAGGTGAAAGTGGATGAGAAAAACGTAGCCTCCATCAAGAGCGGTCCCAGCTTTTTCAAGGTGCTCGGCCTCACCAGCGAGGAATTCCCTGCCCTGCCCCGCTTTGACGACGCACGGGAATTCAAGATCGAGCAGCAGATGCTGCGCGACTGCCTGCGCAAGACCAGCTACGCCATCTCGACGGACGAGACGCGTTATGTGCTCAATGGCATTCTCTTCTCATTCAAGGAAAATGCCCTCACTATGGTGGCCACGGATGGCCGCCGCCTCGCCATGGTGGAGCAGGAAATCGAATTCCCGCAAAGCCAGGAGATCGATATCATCGTGCCCACCAAGGCCGTGAACGAGCTCTCACGCCTCCTCGGAGATTCCGGCCTCGTCTCCATCAAAGTCACCGGCTCGCAAGTGGGCTTTGATCTGGGTGACGGCCTTCTCGTAAGCAAGCTCATTGACGGCAATTACCCGAACTACCGCCAGGTCATCCCCGGCGAGTCGAAGGAGCGCATCCCCATCGAGCGTGAGGCCTTTCTCCGCGCCATCTCCCGCGTCTCGCTACTCACCACGGATAAATCGAACTCCATCAAGTTCATCTTTACCCCAGGTCAGGTCGAGATCGTCGCCTCCTCCCCAGACATTGGTGAGGCCCGTGAAACCGTCGCGATCAATTACAAAGGTGCTTCCATTACCATCGCGTTCAATCCGGAGTTCTCCATGGCTCCGCTGCGAAATCTCAGCGCCGATGAGATTCATCTTCACCTCATTGATGAGATCAGCCCTGGCGTCATCCGCAGCGGCACGAATTTCCTCTATGTGCTCATGCCCATGCGCGTGAATGCCTAACTTAACGCTCCTTTCATCAACAGCCAGATTATGAAAGCCCCCGCGCTGCTCTCCCTCGCCGCCCTCGTCTCGTTGGCCTCCTGCTATGGGCCAGGGCCAAAGCCCCCGCCCGGACCGCGTGGTTACTCTCTCGATCGTGCCCCAGGGGATGCCCGCTACGGCCAGGATCCTGCCGGTCCGGCAGACACGCGATACCTCGAAACTGGAGATCCTTCGCTCACGCCTCCGCCTCCCAATCCGAATGATCCGGCGGCTGCTTCCGTTCAGCCTCCAAACCCGGGCGAACCCGCCACCACGCCTCCTGGCCTCACCCCACCAGCCACGGGCACCACGCCGCCACCACCTGTCGTCGTCACCCCACCAGCCACGACCACTCCGACGGCGCCTGTCCCCCCTCCGAGTACGGGCAGCTATCCCACGGCCACTCGCACGAAGCCAGGTTTTGTGAAAAGCCCCTTCGATTCGCTCGGTCGTGAGATCGACGTCCGTGAGATGCGCTCCGGCCAGAAGGCCCGCTGCCCCTACACGCAGAAGGTTTTCCTCGTGCCGTAAGTCCTGATTCGGGTTGCCTCATCGAGGGCGACCTTCTTGAATCAGGAATCTTGAATCATGAATCAGGAATCCAGCATCGCCATCCTCGCCCCGGGCTTACTCGGCGGCTCGCTGGCCTTGGCGGTGAGGAAAAAGTTCCCGCTGGCCGTGATTCGTGTGTGGGCGAGACGTGCGGAAGCGCTGGATGAGGTGCGGCAGCGGCTTCCTTGCGCCATGGGCAGCACCAGCATCGCGGAGACCCTGCAGGACGCCTCTATCGCTATCCTGTGCATGCCGGTGCAGCACATGAAAGCCGCAGCGGAGCGGATCATCGCAGCTAAAACCACTCCCGAGCTTCTCGTCACCGATGTGGGCAGCGTGAAAGGCAGCGTCGTGACGACCTTGGAGCCAGTTTTTGCCTCCAAAGGCATTCCCTTCATCGGCAGCCACCCAATGGCCGGCTCGCACGCCACCGGCATGGCGCATGCGCGGGCGGATCTTTTCCAAAATGCCGCCTGCCTGCTCACCCCAGTCGAAAACACACCAGCTCCGGCTCTAGAGCGCCTGCGTGCTTTCTGGTCCGCCCTCGGGTGCCGGGTCCTTGAAATGAACCCGGCGGAGCATGACCGCCATGTGGCTCGCATCTCGCATCTGCCCCATGCGATGGCCGTTCTGACCACACTCGCCGCATTGAGGGCTGATACCCGCGCCATCCCATGCGCCGCGGGCGGCTTTCGGGATACCACCCGCGTCGCAGCGGGGGATCCCACCATGTGGAGTGGCATTCTTCGTGAAAACCGCGCTGAAGTGCTCGCCGCGCTGCAGGATGCCTCCGGGCATCTAAATGACCTCATCGAGCTTTTGACCTCTGGGGATGAGGCCCAGCTCGCCGCCTTCCTTGCCTCCGCCAAAGCCCTGCGAGACCTCGTGCCAGCCTCTCCCGAACTCAGGCGCTGAATCAGCGAATGAAGTAACTCAGGTTTTCCAGCTCCACGGCCAGATCCACGCTGTTCACCACCACGTTTTCGGGGGTTTCCAGCACGGTGGGTGAGAAATTCAGGATCGCCTGGATACCGTGAGCTACGAGTTCATTGCAGACAGACTGCGCATTGATCGCAGGCACAGTCAGGATCGCCATTTTCACATTGTTTTTGAGGATGTAATCCGCCAAGCCGCCCATGGGTAACAAAGGCACGGTAAACTGCCCCGCAGCCTTCGGCAGCAAATCAAAGGCCGCCGTGATCTCAAAGCCCTCCTTGCGAAAGCCGCCATAGCGCAGCAGCGCCGAGCCGAGATTTCCCACGCCCACGAGGATCACCGGCTGCAGCCGGTTCTGCCCCAGCACGTCACCGATCATTTTGCGCAGAGCTTCCACGTTGTAACCCAGGCCACGGGTGCCTAGCTGGCCGAAATAAGCTAAATCCTTGCGGAGCTGTGTCGATTTCACGCCTGCCGCCTTCGCCAGCGCCGCCGAGGAGACCATATCCACCCGGTTATCCCGCAGCTTCTGCAAGCAACGCAGATAGATGGAGAGGCGGTAGATGGCCTTCCGAGGGGGGCTGGGCGGTTTGGTTCCGGACACGAGATCGCGATCCAGCCACGCCGGGGCCGTTTTGTCAATCATGGCTCCAGTCACCCTGGTTTTGCGCTGGCAAAACCCGCGCCCTTCGCCACATCTTGCCGCCACGCCGATGCCCACTCACCCTACGCTCCCTTTGGCAGATCGCTACGCCCGTTTTCGCGACACGGTCTTCGGCGGCGTGGAGGATCGTGGCACGCTGCCCGGCCTCGACGAGGCCTGGACGGAGCTCGACTGGCAGAGCCTGTGGTTTGCCGGAACCTTCGGCACGCAATTCACGACCACCGACGGCCAAAAAATCGAGGTCACCGATTTCGGCACTTGGAATTCCGGCCCCGGCCCGGATTTCACTGGGGTCACCCTTCACGTGGAGGGTGAATCGCGCCGCGGAGATCTCGAACTCGATACCGACGCCCGCGATTGGGAGCATCATGCCCACGGCTCAAATCCCGGCTACGACCGTGTCGTACTCCATCTCGTCCTCCGCACACCGGAGACACGGTTTTTTACCCGCACCAGCCAGCATCGCGAGGTGCCGCAGGTCCTTTTAAATGCCGCCATGCTACCAGCGGATGCCACACCCGCTCGTGGCTTGGCTGCCGCCCGCCTTGGCCGCTGCGCCACACCACTCGCCGCCCTAGATGCGTCTAGGGCGCAGTCCATCATCGAATCTGCGGCCCAGTTTCGCCTCGAGCGGAAAAGCCGCTGCCTTCACCGCCTCGTGCAGGCTCAAGGCCGCGAGCAGGCCATTTTTCAGTCTCTGGCTCAAACGCTTGGGTATCGGAACAACCAGCAGCCCTTCGTCATCCTCACCCAGCGGCTTCCGATTCGTGATTTGCTCACCCGGGAGGCTTTGGAGCGTGAAGCCATGCTTTTTGGCGTGAGCGGCTTCCTCGAAAAAATCCGCGTTGAGGACACCGCCGATGCTACGCGTGGCTACTTGCGCCATTTATGGAGTCAGTGGTGGAAGCAGCGTAATGCCTGCGCCCGTTGGATCGAGCCGCAGAGCCTTCCACGATGGAATCTGGCCGCCACACGCCCCGGCAATCACCCGCAGCGCCGCCTCGGTGCCCTCGCTGCCATGCTTTCGTCTTGGAACCGCCTCAGTGAGCCGCTCACCGATGCCTCTCGTTGGAGCCAGCCCGCCTGGAAAGACACGCTCGCCGCCTTACAGCACGAGTTTTGGACCTCCCACTACACCCTCACCGCCTCGCCCGCCGCGAAACCGATCGCCCTCATCGGCGAGACCCGCGTGCATGAGATGCTCGCCAATGTGGCCTACCCTCTCCTCGTGCCTGAGCGCACTCGTTTGTGGGCCGAGTACCTCGAGCTGCCCGCCCTGCTCGATAATCAAAAAGTCCGCCGCGCCATGCTGCGGCTCTTTGGCGAAAATTCCCCCCTCGCCGCCTCCCTCAGCACTCGGCTCCATCATCATCAGGGCCTGCTGCAAATTTATGAGGACTTCTGCCTGGAGGACGACAGCGCCTGCTCCTCCTGCCCGTTCCCCGAGCGGCTCAAAGAGTGGGCGTGACCTGCTTTCGTCACGCCTCCGCGAAGCGCCGCCAGTAAAGCACCGCCAGCGGCACATAGCCCAGGCACTCCTTCGCCGCATCCGCCACGCCAGCCATGGAACGAGCATCCGTGGCCGTCACCACCAGTACCGCTGCCACCAGCAGCGCACAACCCAGCGTGAAAACCGCCCGCAGCGCAAAGGTGCTCCTCCTCGGCTCGGCCTCCTGCAGCAGCAGATCAATGAAGCGTGAGGCCAGTAGCACAAAGAGCACCAGCGAAAGGAACCCACCCTCCTCCGCCAGCATTTCAGACGATGGCAGCCAGTCATACAGCCCGTGCAGCAGCACAACGCCCGCAAAGGTCGCCATGAACTGCCCCACCTCGGCGAAGCCGCTGCGAAACATCCGATACAGGCTGTGCGCCGTGATCGCCGTTATTGAGAGGTGCAGGAAATTCGCCGTCAGCAGCCGGGTGATGGCCGAGGAAAGACCATGCTCCGCATAATACTGCACATTCTCCTCAATGGCGAAGCCCAGGCCCACAAACGCACCCGTGATCAGCGCCCGCCCCGGAGCACGCTGCCTCAGCAGCCAGGGCAGAAAGACGGCAAAAAGAGCCAGCTTGCACACCTCCTCCCGCATCCCCACACCCATGATGTAATACCAAACATCATGCGGGAACTCCCCACCTGCCTTCAGCCCCTGCACATGCTCCTGCCAGGCCAGGATCGAAAGCGTCGGCCACACGCTGAAGACACCCGCCAGCACTGGCAGCACCGGCCTTGCCCAGCGCATCCCATCACGCCCATCGTGCTGCACCAGAATCACCAGCCACACCAGCCCCGCGAAGAGCGTAAAACCCACCAGCAGCCATGGAATGTCCGTGAAATGATCCAGCAGCAGTCCCTTCCATTGCAGCGGCACATCCTGCAGGAGTGCCCCAGTAAAATACTGATCCAGCGGCGGACTCTCCTCCACCCAGCCAGGCTCCGCACGCATCTGGCGAAGACTGTCCACATCATCCGCCGCCACCGCCAGGTTCAGCGCCGATCTCCGCGCCTCCTTCGCCTCCGGGAAATGCATCCCCTCCCGCATCATCCACGGCACCGCGTCATGCGAGTCCATCCCCATGAGCGCCAGCCCTGCCCGCAACTCGTTCGCCAGCATCGGCGGCGGCTCCTTCAGCGCCTGCTGCTCCAACCTTTCGCGGGCTTTCACACCATCCGGCAGTTCACGGATCAAAGCAGCGCGGATGTAATCATGCACCAGCCCCTTCGTCACCCCCGCCGCATGGCGATCAATCACTTGCCGCCAGTCACGCCCATCGAACACGCCGTTCTGTGAAAAGGCATCAAAAGCCGTCCGCAGCGTCTCCTCATCATCCAGCTTGCGTGCCATCACCATCACCTGCCGCCGCAGCCAGGTAGCCAGCGCCCGTGGATCTGGCTCCCTCATCGAAATCAGCCTGCTGTAGTCCGCCTGGAGCCGCTGCTCCACCAGCGGCACCGGAGGTTCCGAAGGTAAAGAACCCGATTTCGTCGTCACGATCAGGCTCGCGATCAAAAAACCCGCCGCCACGATCGTCCCCGCCGTGCGCAGGAGAAAGCGTCGGTCCCGCGTGAGGTAAAACACCCTCGAACGCCAGCCATGAAGAATCCCCACCTCGCTCATGACACCGCTTCTCCAACCTTCGAGCTGCCCCGCCACCAGTCCGCCTCCCGTTCCCACGAAGCAGCAGGCTTTTCATCCGTCTTCCCCGCGTTCGCATGCGCTTCACGCTCCTCCTCTTCGGCCATCTCCATCAACAGCCGCACATGAGGCGGCGGATTCACCGAGCGCCGCCAGATCACCCACATCAGCCTGGCAAAACAGCCCAGCAGAAAAAACAGCGTCGCCAGCGTGATGAGTACAAACCACTGTGCTGCCGGCACCACCTCGGAGGCCGTCATCGCCTCCGCTGGCCTATCCATCCAGGTCATGAAAGCGGTAGGCTTGTGCATGGCGGAAATGGCAAAATTAAATGTCAAACACCAGCCGCATCGGGATCATCTTCGAGAACTGGAACCCGTGTTTATTGAAAAACGCCTGCGATTCCGCGCTGATGCGGTCCGTCAACAGCGTGATGCGCTTGAAGCGCTTCTCCTTCGCAAAAGCGATCGCGTGATCCAGCAAAAGGCCGCCGTAGCCTTGGCGGCGATGCTGCGGATGCACGATCACATCCTCCATCAGGATCACCATCCCGCCTTCCGCCGTCGAGATCGTAAAAAGCAGATTCACCATCCCCAGCAGCATATGGTCCGTCCGCAAAACAAAGATCCGCCCGCGGTTTGGCTGTTCCAGAATCATCCGCACCCCATGCTCCTGCTTCGCTGGGTCCGGTTTAAAATCCTCCTCCTCACTGAAAAGCGCCGCCAGCAGCTCCACGAGCTGAGGCATATCTTCGAGGGTGGCCGGCTCGATGCGCGGCTCGCTGGAGTTTTGGGTCATGAGAGCGGTCTGAATGAGGCGCGAGGATAGCGGGATGCCCGCCCCTGTCACAAAATATTCCAAGCCCCACACAATTCCCCTTCGCGGCGCCGTTGCGCCCCATGAATGGCCGCTCCCCACGGCACCTCAACCGCCTCAAGACCATGAAAACCAAATCCACTCACCGCCTCATGCTGCTCGCGCTCTGCGCCCTCGGCATCACCGCCCTTCGCGCCCAGCAAGCCCCCAAACCACCCGCTGCCGCTCCAGCGCTCACCCCGGAAACACGCCAACCCGAGGCCCCACCACGCCGCGAAATACCCCGCGAACCCTCGCGTGAAAATCCACGCGCCAATCCCGAGCGTGAACGCGAACACCCTCAACCTCAGCGTGGCGAATCCGCCCCTCAACCCCCTCGCAATACCGACCGTCAACAAGGTCAACAAGATCAACGCACCCCCCGCGAAGGCTCCCCACGCCGCGAGGAAGACCGCTCCTTCCGTGGCTCCCCAGATCACCGCCAAAGCCCGCCTCCCATGAGGCACCGAGACCACGACCGCCGCCGCAGCCCTCAGCCACAAGGCCGCATGGAAGATCGTCGAGATGATCGCATACCCTCTCCCCAGCACTTCCGCTCCCCGCGTGGCCCCGAAGGCCAGCGTCACGACTTCTCTCCCAGCCAGCGCGGCTCCGAACAGCGCCGCCCGGAAAATTTCCGTGGCCCCGCTCCTCGTGATGGTGACTTCCGCCGTGATGACCATGGCCCGCGCAATGACTTCCGCCGCCATGACCACAGCCCCCGCGACGACCGCCGCGGCCCACCGCCACCCATGATGCATCGCGATGGTGAACGCGACCAAGGCCCTCGCGGCCTACAAGACCGTGACGAACCTCGCCGGAGCCCCGAACCTCGTTTCCAGCCTCGCGGCGATCACAACGATCGCCGCCCACGCGGCCCCGAGCCCCGTGGAGCCTAACATTTAGCCCCACTCCCAAAGGCAGCCGTATTGAACGGCTGCCTTTTTTCATGCTATACCACGCCTCCGCCGCGCTTCTGACGGCGAAAAGCGGCGCTACCTCGATAGGACAAGGCAACGCTCTTCACACCTTCTTAACGCCCCGCCTTCGGCCCTTCACTGGCACCCACAGCTCGCTCGCGGAGCCTGCGGCGTCATGAAAGACAACGACTCGCACGGCCTCCACAAACTCTCCACCACCACCCTCGTCATTGCGGCCCTCGGCGTGGTGCTTGGAGACATCGGCACCTCGCCGATCTACACGCTGAAGGAGTGTTTCAGCCCACACAGCCCGCATCACATCGACCCCACGCATGCGCACATCCTCGGCGTTGTCTCGCTAGTGCTCTGGTCGCTTCTACTCCTCGTATGTGTGAAGTATCTCATCTTCATCCTGCGGGCGGACAACAAAGGCGAGGGCGGTGTGCTCTCATTGATGGCGCTAGCTTCGCATGGCATGAGCGAAACCTCGAAACGCCGCGTCGTGATCGTGCTGTTGGGCCTGTTCGGTGCCGCGTTGCTGTTTGGCGATGGCATCATCACACCGGCGATCTCGGTTTTGAGTGCCGTGGAAGGTCTCAAAGACGGCGGCGTGCTCGGTGCGGCTCCGACGGAGGCTTTGGCGGCCGAGGCGTGGAATCATCACATGCAGTGGCTCATCATGGGCATCACCATCGTCATCCTCATCGTGCTGTTTTCGGTGCAATTCCTCGGCACCGCCAAAATGGGGCGCTTTTTTGGCCCGATCACCGGTTTGTGGTTTGTGAGCCTCGGCGCACTCGGTGCCTCACACCTCATCAGCGGGCCGGAAATCCTCGCCGCATTCAACCCCTGGCATGGATGGCACTTTTTGATGACCGGCGGCCACGCGGGCTTCGTCATCCTCGGCAGCGTCTTCCTCGCCGTGACCGGGGGTGAGGCCTTGTATGCCGATATGGGCCATTTCGGTGCCGGACCGATTCGCCGTGGCTGGTTCTCGCTCGTGTTTCCAGCGCTGGGGCTCAATTACCTCGGTCAGGGTGCCCTTTTGATGCACAACCCCGAGGTGGCGCATTCGCCGTTTTTCCAAATGGCTCCCGCCTGGGCCATGCTGCCGCTCGTGCTGCTCGCCACCGCCGCCACCGTCATCGCCTCGCAGGCCCTCATCACCGGCACCTACTCGCTCACCCTCACCGCCGTGCAGCTCGGTTACCTGCCACGACTGAGCATCCGCCACACCTCTGAGCATGCTCGCGGTCAGATCTACATCCCGATGGTGAATTGGCTCCTCATGCTCGCCTGTCTCGCCCTCGTGCTCGCCTTCCGCACCTCATCGAACCTGGCCGCCGCGTATGGCGTGGCCGTCACGATGACCATGCTCATCACCACCATCCTCTTCTACTTTGCCGCACGGCATTTGTGGAAGTGGAGCGTGCTCAAAACGCTGCCGCTGTGCCTCGTATTCGGCTCCATCGAGATCGCCTTTCTCAGCGCCAACCTCGTGAAGTTCTTCGATGGCGGCTGGTTCCCGCTCGCCGTCGGTGCCGTGATCTTCACCCTCATGACCACCTGGGCCATGGGCCGCCGCCTCGTGCGTGCCTCCATGGAAAAAAGCTCCCTCACGCAGGAAATGCTCTGCGACAGCCTCAAACGCCGCCCCCCCATCAGCGTGCCCGGTACCGCCATTTTCATGACCAGCACCAGCGGACGTGCCCCCATCGCCCTGCTGCACAGTTTGAAGCACTACCAAGCCATTCATCAGCGTGTCATCTTCATGACGCTCATCACCGAAGACGAGCCCTGGGTGCCACCGAGCCGCCGAGTCGAGGTCGAAAGCCTCGGCGAAGGTTTTTGGCGTGTCACCGGCCGTTTCGGCTTCATGCAAAAGCCCAACGTCCCGCGCCTGCTGCGTCAGTGCTCCAATCACGACCTCGAAGTCGATCCCGAGAAGGCTACCTTCTTCCTCGGCCGCGAAATCATCATCCCCAGCGCCAAACCCGGCATGGCCAAATGGCGCGAACACGTCTTCTCCTTCGCCAGCAAGCTCGCCCAACAACCCGCGACCTACTTCCAGATTCCCATTGGTCGCGTCATCGAGCTCGGACAGCAGGTTGAGATCTAAACGTAAAACGAGTTTTCCAACTCGTTGCACCGTAGAACGGGTTTTCCAACCCGTTCTCCCCCGCTCCGCAAGGTCATGAATAAACGAGTTGGAAAACTCGTTCTACGCCGCATGCCGCCCGACTTCGCCATTCCCGCAGACTTCAAACCCTTCGACTGGCGCGGCGACTTTTGGAACTACGAACGAAACCTCCCGGACTGGCGGCAACCCGGCGTCACCCACTTCATCACCTTCCGCCTCAACGACTCGCTCCCACGCGATGTCGTCGAAGCCGCGAAGCTCGAAAAACAATCCTGGAACGAGCGACTCGCACGGCAGCCGCAACCCGATGAACTTCTCCAAGAAGACTACGCCGCCTGGCAGCGCCGCACCTGGAGCAAGATGGAGTCGGTGATGGATCAATGCCACGGTTCTTGCTTGCTGCGCCAGCCAGAACTCCGCCGTATTGTCTCGAACGCGTTGTTGTACTTCGAGGGTGAACGCAGTGCCATGCACGGCTTTGTCATCATGCCGAATCATGTGCATCTGGCCGCAAGCACCTTGGGCGACTGGCAGATCGAAGACGTGCTGAAGTCATGGAAAGGCTTCACCAGTCGCGAAATCAACCAAGCCCTGAGTCAAAAGGGCCACCTCTGGCAAGAGGACAATTGGAACCGCATCATCCGCGACGAAGCGCACTGGCTGAAAGTCATGCGCTACATCGCCAACAACCCCGCTAAAGCCAACCTGCGAGAAGACGAGTTCACCACCTGGTTCGCGGAGAGATGCAGTAACGTCGAACGGGTTTTCCAACCCGTTCTCCAAGAACCTCCGCCACCTCCCCTGTATCCTGAAGACGAGCCGTGGTGATTGCGGCGCCTCCATGAACGAGTTGGAAAACTCGTTTTACGTTTTCACACCTTCTTAACGCCGCTGCATCGTCTGTTCACTAGCGACGGTTCATTTCGCACGCAGGATAGTCGCATGAACGACCAGCCATCCTCTCCCAAACCCCGCGAGCCTGTGCCGGTGGCGGTCGTGGGGCAGTTTAGCTGGGGGCTGACGATCCTCTTTGTGCTGGCCTCCACATGCTGGGTGCTGCTGCCTTACACGGGCTATCTTTTCTCCGCGCTGGTGTTTCTGATGGCCATCGTGCTCGCGGGCACGCGGTGGAATCGTGGCCCCGTGCTGGCGATGGGGGTGGTGAGTGCGCTGGTTTGGAATTTCATCTTCATCCCGCCTCAGTTCACGCTGCACATCGAAAAGCCGCAGGATATCATCATGTTTGCCATGTTCTTCGTCGTGGCGCTAAGCATGGGCCACCTCATCACGCGACTGCGGGAACGCGAAGCCGCACTGGAGCAGCACCACCGCGAGCGTGAGGACCTGCTGGCTGAAAAACATCGCGCCGAACTCCTCGCCGAGTCCGAGCGGCTTCACCGCACGCTTTTGGACAGCGTATCGCACGAGCTGAAGACCCCCATTGCCATTATACGCACCGCTTTGGATGGCCTAGGCCAGGGGAATGCCTTCGCGGCGGAGATCGAAACGGCCAATCGCCGACTCCAGCGCATCGTGGAGAACTTTTTGGAGATGACTCGCGTCGATTCTGAGGCGCTGAAGCCACGCCCGGACTGGTGTGAGATCAGCGATGTGCTCCACGCCGCCACCACGCCGCTGCAAAAGGAGCTCAGCCAGCATCCGCTCCGCCTCCACGGCACCGATGATCTGCCCCTGATGATGCTCGATAGCCGCCTGCTCGCCCAAGTGCTCGGCAATGTGCTCCACAACGCCACGCTGTATGCGCCTGCGGGCACCGAGATCGAAATCCACGCGGCTTTGACGAATGGCAGGCTGGAACTGCGCGTGCGCGATCACGGCCCTGGATTGCCCATGGGCACGGAGGACCATGTGTTCGACAAATTTTACCGCGCCCCCGATTCACCCGCCGGAGGCACGGGACTGGGACTCGCCATTGCTCGCGGCTTGATGCGGGCCATGAAAGGCGACATCGAAGCGCACAATCACCCCAAAGGCGGCGCGGAGTTCGTGCTCAGCCTGCCAGTCAAAACACGCCAGCCATGAGCAAAGCCCTCATCATCGACGACGAACAGCAAATGCGCCGCCTGCTGCGCATGGTGCTCGAATCGCGTGGCTACGAGGTCTGCGAGGCGGCGGACGGCCAGCTCGGGCTGCAAGAAGCCGCGTTTCAGCGCCCCGATGTGGTGCTGCTCGATCTCGGCTTGCCCGGCCTCGGCGGGATCGACGTTTTGAAACGGCTGCGTGAATGGACGGACGTGCCCGTGCTCATCCTCAGCGTCCGCGATCAAGAAACTGTGAAGGTCGAAGCCCTCGAACTCGGAGCCGATGATTATGTGACGAAGCCTTTTGGCACCGCCGAGCTGCTGGCACGGCTCGATGTCATCCAGCGTCGTCGATTCACCCGACAGAGCCCCGAAATCATCGCTGGAGCCTTGAAGCTCGATCTCCTCCATCACGAAGCCACTCTGGCCGATGAACCCGTGAAACTCACCCCCACTGAGTTCGCATTACTCAAAGTCCTCGCTGAGCACGCAGGCCGCATCGTGACGCAAAACCAGATCTTGAAGCAAGTCTGGGCCGGTCAAAGCAGCGATCCCAGCGAAGGCCTACGCGTTCACATCAATCACCTGCGCAAGAAACTCGGCGAAAGCGGCCCACGCATTGTCAACGAGCCGGGGATCGGGTATCGGCTGGAGGCGTGAAAAGGGCGGCTTTTAGCGCGGCGTAGATCGAGCGTGAAAGGGAACTCGGGGTTCGGCACGGCGACCACCGGGATGCACGACGTGGTAGGTGCAGCCGCCGAGCGAGCGACGGCTCCACAGATCACCGCCGCCCATTCAGAATCAGCTCATTCATTTCAGCCGCATCGCTTCTAGGTCAGGATCGGCGAAGGCGGTGTCGAGGGTGCTGACGGCATTGGTGTTGGCGCTGGTGCCGCGGATGGCGGTGTCGAGCTGGGCTTGGCTCACTTCACCGGGGGCACCGTCGCTGCCATTGCTGCCGTCATTCCCACGCGGGATGCCGAATTGAAAGCGCACGTTGGAGCCATCGAAGCTCACGCCCACCGTCGCGTTGTCGCCGGGGTTCAGTGTGCTCACGCCATCGACGATGGCCTGCGCAAAGGGTGGGCCTTACGGGCCTTGGATTCCCGGCTGGCCCTGCGCCCCGGCGCTGCCCGGCGGGCCTTGGCTGCCATCGCTGCCATTCATCCGGTGAAAAGCTCCTGAACTTCATCTGGGGAGAGCTGATCGCTCTCTTGGCGGATGGGTGCAACGGGGGTGCACATGGGTCGAGAGGGTTGTCGCAAGCCGCATTCGATGAGTCGAGAGGTCGGACAAGCTCCCCAAGCCCCGGGGCCTCTCTTTCCAACTCATGGACAAAACCGGAAGAACAGGGCATAATCCGACCGGCATGCGATTCATCAACCCCAAGACCGACTTCGCTTTCAAGAAAATCTTCGGCTCCGCTGGCAGCCAGGGCATTCTGCGCTCGTTCTTGAACGCCGTGCTCTACGAGGGCCTGCCGCGCATCGCCAGCCTGGAGATCGTCGATCCCTACAGCATCCCCCGGCTGGAGGGCATGAAGGACAGTTACTTGGACGTGCGGGCGGTGCTCGATGACGGACAGCACGTGATCATCGAGATGCAGGTGCTCAATGTCCCCGGCATGGAGAAGCGGGTGCTCTACAACGCGGCCAAGGAATACAGCAACCAGTTGATCAAAGGCCAGGATTACCGGCTGCTGAACCCCGTCATCGCCCTGACGCTGACGGATTTCATCATGTTCCCCGAGCTGGAGGGGCAGGTCATCAGCCGCTTCATCCTGGCGGAGAAAAACCAACTCATCGCCTACCCCGAAGGGGATGTGGAGCTCGTCTTCGTGGAGCTGCCCAAATTTCACCGCGAGCTGGAGGACCTGCGCGGCCTGACCGACGAATGGCTGTACTTTGTGGGCCGCGCCGGCGAGCTGGAACAAGTGCCTGAGCGCCTCGGTAAGGTCGATGAGATCGACGATGCCTTTGAGATCGCCCAGACCGTCCGACTTTCCGCCGATGAAGAACACGCCCTGGAGCTGAAAACCCGCTGGATTGCTGACCAGCGGATGATTCTGGCGGCAAAACAAGATGCCGACGCGCAAACGGCAGCCGCGCTGGCCGCCAAACAGGACGCCGAGGCCAAGGCGCAGGACGCGGAGGCCAAGGCGCAGGACGCGGAGGCCAAGGCGCAGGACGCGGAGGCCAAGGCGCAGGACGCGGAGGCCAAGGCGCAGGATGCGGAGGCCAAGACGCAGGATGCGGAGGCCAAGGCGCAGCGTTATCTGGTGAGCTTGATTCAGATGCTCAAGCAGCAGGGAGCCAGCGACGAGGCCATTGCACAGCAGCTAGGTCTTTCAGCCGAACAGGCGCGGACCTTGTTCTGAACCGAATTCAGCTCAACACCGGATCCCCAAACAGCGTGAAGTGCCCGGCTTCAGTGATGCGAACTTTGAAGATCTCGCCGATATGCCGTGCCGGATTGCCGTCGAAGACGACGATGCGATTGCTGCCGGTGCGGCCGGTGAGGCGGGCTTCGTTGGTCTTGCTGGGGCCTTCGCAGAGGATTTCGACGTCTTGACCGACGAGGCGATCATACATCGGCAGGGCGATGCTGTTGACGAGGGCGAGGAGGTCTTGATTGCGCTGCTCTTTGACGGGTTCGGGCACTTGGATCGTCTCTTCCATCTCGGCGGCGGGGGTGCCGCGGCGTTTGGAGTAGCGGAAGACGAAGGCATTGTCGAAACGGATGGCTTCGAAGAGCTTGCGTGTCTCCAAATAATTCTCTTCGGTCTCGCCGGGGAAGCCGACGATGACATCGGTGGTCACAGCGATGTCAGGACGGGCGGCGCGGATGCGCTGGACGAGCTCGGTGAACTTCGCGGCGGTGTAGGGCCGGTGCATGCGCTTCAAAATGGCATCGCTGCCGCTTTGCACGGGCAGGTGGACGTGCTCGGCCAGCTTTGGCAAGTAGGTGAAGGCCTCGATGAGGTCCTTTTTGTAACCGATGGGGTGCGGGCTGGTGAAGCGGATGCGCTGGATGCCGGGCACCTCATGCACGGCCTCCAAAAGCTGCACGAAGGGGCTTTTGCCATCGACGGCGGGGAATTCGTGGCGGCCGTAGAGATTCACGATCTGGCCGAGCAGCGTGACTTCCTTCACGCCGCGTTCCGCGAGGCGTTTCACCTCCTCCACGATGTCGGCGATGGGGCGGCCGCGCTCGCCGCCGCGTGTGTAAGGGACGATGCAGAAGGTACACTTCATGTTGCAGCCCTGCATGATGCTCACGAAAGCGCTGGCCTGCTTTTCTTTTAACGTGTGATCGCGGATGGTGTTTTGCGACTGCTCCTCCTCCTCGACATCGACGATGGAGAAGCGTTCCTCGTCCATCTGCTTGGCCTCTTTGGCGCGGATGATCTCATCGACGTAATCGACGACGCGGTGATACTTCTGCGTGCCGACGACGAGATCGACCTTCGCCTTATCCACCAGCTCGCTGCCACGGCTCTGCGCCATGCAGCCCATGAAGCCGGTGACGAGCGGGATGCGTCGGCGGCGCACCATGCCCATCTTGCCCATTGCCTTCTGCTCGGCCTGATCCCGCACGGAGCAGGTGTTGATCAAAACGACATCGGCGTCCGTATCGGTCGCCGTCATGGTGTAGCCGCGCTCAGTGAACATTTGCGACACCTGTTCGGTGTCGCGCTCGTTCATCTGGCAGCCGTAGGTTTTGATGTGGACGCGGGGCATTGGGGGCGGGGAGAGTAGCTTTCAGAGTCAAAATGACAACCCGGAGGATTTCATCGACAAAGCCGGTGCCGGATGACAAACTGGACGAGTCATGGTCAACACCGTCTTGGAATCTCTAGAAGCACGCGAACGCGTTTTGCCGCTCAGCGTTCG
>Ga0114981_10000922_pt1 | contig 19302 bp, 20 predicted proteins | sample S_140806_MF_Meta_FD_87028 | JGI IMG/M metagenome (GOLD analysis project Ga0114981, IMG submission 87028) | Freshwater microbial communities from Lake Simoncouche, Canada to study carbon cycling - S_140806_MF_MetaG | ecosystem: Environmental > Aquatic > Freshwater > Lake | place: Lake...
GGGAAATATCCCACCGGCCAAAAGTCCAATCTATTTTTAGAGTGGTTACAAAATCTACATACCATCTTCTAAAATCACCAGAGTTGGTAAAGGAGAATACATAAAAGTCGTTGTTATGCAATCTGCGTTCTGCACTGAATCCAATTCTATTTTTTGCTTTTCGCCAATTGAGTTCAATAGTTTGTGAAGTGGCACCAGGGCCAATGCCTGCACCCAACAATTGACCATTCTGTGTGTAACCCTGCACCACATCGGCTCCCAAATACCAAGAAGGTGGTACGCCATTTGAAAATTGTTCGGCTCTTGTTTGTAATTGCAGGTTGGCCATCTCTGCTAAAAATTCCCAATAATGTTTTTGAGTGGTAGGAAATATTTTACTAAATCCAAGTACAGATGCTAAGCCTTTATCGGGCTGTAACATAAAGTTACGTGAAGTCGTTTGGTTTAAGTTCCATCCAAACTCGCCATATAAAGTGGCATTGGCAGCTGGTAGTTGATAATTGAAATTAAACGCTGTTAAAATAATTGGTTTGTTAGGCAGGTCATTGGTCAAACGATGTACAATATTTTTGATGGGTACATATTGCATGATGCCAGTCAATTGATTGGTGTATTGAACATAACTCTGCGCAACACCCACTGTCAAATTCTTAAACCACTTAGGCGTGTAATTGATATTGAATCCTTCAAACATTCTGCTTGTATCAGGCTTTGGTACATATAATTTATTGCCTCTGTATGTTTTAGTGGATTGCGGTGGTTGCCAATTGCCATTTTTTAAAAGGCCCCAAATAAATTCATAATTGAACGCACCAATTTTTGTTTGGATTTGTTTTTTATTCGCAATACTTAAATGCGGAAAACCGCCAGCATTATTAGATAAGATTAAAGCATTGCGTTTGGTCGGCCCCCACCATTGATTAGCAGTTGACAATGAGATAGTGGTGTTTTTAAAATTGTATTTTAAAAACGACTGCCCTAGGAACAAACGGGTATATTGTCCTTTACCAAATTGTTCTGGTTGTTCTATAAAATTTTGGAACCTATAATAATCACGCCATTGAATTTCATCCATGTCTGTTCCAAATCCTTCAAAATTTAAATTTTGCGCAGCTACCAATTCAGGTGCAATTTGAAGTTCAAATTGTTTCCATTTTAAATTAACCCCTGCATTCAAGTATTGTTGCCAGCCTTTAGCAGGAATCATCACGCCATCGTTCCAGTCATAAGGATGATTGCCCACATATTGTAACTTATTGACGATAGGAAGCAATCTAAATTGTATACCCGTTTTTGCAATTGTATTGGTTTGATTAGTTTGCCCTATTTGTCCAATAGATAAAGTAACTACCAAGCAAGCAAATACAGTTAAAATAGACTTACCCATTGGAACGATTGCTTTGAATGATTAAAAAATAAATCACTAAACAAGCGCCCTCTATGATCATTGGATAATACCCCAAGGTATAGTTAGGCAATCCAAGGTATAGGAATAATATAAACAATACCGCAACTAATAATACAATTAAGCCAGCACCAAAATAAGATTTGAATTTTTTATCCAATATCAATTCCGCCACATTTAACACATTGAGCGCAATCAATAAAGGTACAACAGCAATTAATTTCAACAGGCGCGTTGATTCCATCATGAATGCAGGATCCACATTGGACTTGCCCAATAATAGTAAGGATAAAATAAAGTGAGGGAAAAAATATAAGACTAAGCCCCCGCAAACGCAGGCCAATGCTAAAATTGAATTTTGTTGTTTTTTTAATTTACGCCATTGTTCATTGCCTTGTAAATGCTCTCCAGCTGCCTTAGGCATCACTGCTGCACTATATGCGTTCACCATCATCCTGCAACTAGATATTAATTTATCAATTAAGCCATAGGCCGATAAAAATATTGGGCTTGCAAATGCAGGCAGCGCAAATAAAAATAAAGATTGTTGCAAATGCACTGTTATGCCATTACCAACAATTAAAGTATGCGTTTTAATTAATGCAAGGATTCTTTTAAAATTTGGCCATAAAGTGTGAATATGCGCAGCAAAAAAAGCTTGTCTAAAAAATAAGGCGTTTAACAAAAGTATGCCCAAACCCGAACTGAATAAAGCAATGAAAATTAATTGATCATTGTTTCTAAAAAAATAGATTATGCCAAGCACCAAAGCTCTACTGATGATATTAATAATACTATATCTACTAATCTTATACTCCGCAGTTAAATAAAACTGAGGATTAATGAACTCTGCAAATAACATAGGAAGCACTGCTAAATAATAGATACCCTTATCTGTAATGGCCGCTACCCCAATTGTTACAAGGACTGCAATCCATAAAGGATAAAAACGAACAGCCAATGTCTCGGCACAAATGATGGCTTTTTCATGTTCGTTATTTGCCCTTCTTAGTTCAACCACCGCAGTTTGAGTACTACCAAAGTTCACTAAGATAGAAGCCAATACACCAAAAGACAATGCAATAAAATAGACACCCAATTTAATCGGTGTGGCATAATGAATCAAAATAGGAATCACCAATAACTGAAATACCGCATTGGATATGTTCAGCATCAATAATGCCGCAAACTGACTAATGGTTGGAAAATGAATTTTAAACAAAAATTAAGGGGTATTGATGACTTTAACTACAATGCTCGACATGCTCCATGATTCATCGCAGATTGAATTAGGTACATTGGTTTGTATTAAAAAATCTCTAAAGCTAAGATTAAGTTTACTGTTGGAATGTGAAATTGTTTTTACGATTCGGTAAGCCGAACTTGTATTGATGCCAGAGCAGTTATCTGATGTCCCTTCAAATATTCTAATGGCGTCCGTCATTGGCGGATTGTTGACAATCGCATATTTCACAGGATAGGATTGAAACATACAATATAAAGGATTGCATGGCGTATTAGAAAAGGTCGAGTTGACTAAATCCACCCCATCCGCCTGCATCCTCCAAATGTCCGGCCCGTCTATGCCCCCATAGTTGTTATTGCCGTCCCAGCTATTGTGAAAATAAGGGACCACTTCTATTTGGATGGCTTTGTGTTTTGGCAGGTTTGTTAAGTTTAAACTAAAGCCACCGTTGTTGTACCTGCCAATGATATTGGCGCCATTGTACTTGTATAAAATGGCACCGTCTAATCCTGTTTTATCTCCGGTATTAAAATTGCTATTGTACACCACTGACTCATCGTAACCCGACTTAGTGCAGGATGCAAAAAATAGGATACAAAGTGCAGTATAAAGGATTGATTTAAACATGTATTAAATTTTATATGGCAAGGCCACCCTTAGTCACAGTATATGAATAGGTTACCTATGGCAAATGATATCATTTAGCCTGTGCAAAGATAAAAAAAATAGTGGGGGGATTGGGTACAAATTTACCCTTTTGAGATGGAAATCAAGAAAATAGCGGTGAAAATTAATTTAATTAGAAATCGAAATCACCTTCGTATCTAATTGCTGATAAATACTATTATTACTGATATATTCTGGAACGAGTTCCTTCATTTTACCTACCAATAACATTTCGTCGCTGGTGGTGCTTAAAATAGTTTCTAGTTCTAAAGTATTTTGTTTTACCAATTCAAAAGACACTTCACGCACTTGAGCAATTAAAATCTTTTCGTGGTAGGTCTGAGTGGTATTTTCTGCGTCGTTTAATAGTTCCTCGTATAGTTTTTCACCAGGACGTAAACCGCTATAAGTAATGTTTACATCAATATTAGGAATCAAGCCATATAAACGAATCATCTTACGCGCTAAATCTGCAATGGCCACTGGCTTGCCCATATCAAATACAAAAATCTCTCCACCATTACCCATGCTACCTGCTTCCAACACCAATTGACAAGCTTCAGGGATGGTCATAAAGTACCTAGTGATATTAGGATGCGTCACCGTCACAGGGCCGCCTTTTTCGATCTGCTCTTTAAAGCGAATGATTACAGAACCATTAGAACCAAGTACATTACCAAAACGGGTGGTAATAAATTTAGTGGCTAATTCAGGTTGATTGGATAAGGCTTGAACATACATCTCGGCCATACGCTTAGAAGCGCCCATTACGTTGGTCGGGTTCACCGCTTTATCTGTAGAGATCATCACAAAACGTTCTACTTTATGTTGGATGGATAGGTCTGCAATTATTTTTACACCAATCACATTATTACGGACTGCCTCTGTAGGACAAAGTTCCATCATAGGAACGTGCTTATAGGCAGCAGCATGGTAGACATATTGAGGTGCAAATTCCTCAAATAGTTTTTCCATCCTTGTTTTGTTGGTGATATCCGCCAAATAACTAATGCAATTAATACGTGTTCCGTTTTCTTTTAATTCTAGTTCAAGATTATGTAAAGGCGTCTCGGCCTGGTCACATAAAATAATCACTTCGGGGCCATATGGAATCAACTGACGTACAATCTCAGAACCAATAGAACCTGCAGCACCAGTGACTAAAATACGCTTGCCTTTAATCTGTGATTTAATTTGGTTATTATTAATTTGAATTGGGTCACGCTCCAATAAGTCTTCAATTTTAATAGACTGTAATTGTCTACTAGAGAACTTACCTTCTGCCCATTTTGAATAAGCAGGTACACTCAATACTTTAATATCATGATCTAAACAAAAGTCAACCAACTCGTTTTTACGTTTGGTTGGTAAGGTATAAGTGGCAATAATCAATTCATCCACCGGCTTAATCGCCACCATCTCTTTAAACTCATTGAAAGAAACAATGGGCGCACCATTTAAATTTTTGCTGCCCTTTTTTCTATCATCATCAATAAACGCAATCACTTGGATATTGGCAAGACCGTCGTTCTCAAGTACTCTTTGCGTAGCCACACCTGTCGCTGCAGCTCCAAAAATCACGACGGATTTTTTTTGCATTTTATAATTCTTGGCGTAAGCAAAAAGGTATTTGATCAATACCCTATAACTTATTAAAAATAAAAAACTAAAAATGGTGTATAATACAATGACCAAAGTCGTCAGTGACAAAATAGTACTAATGCCTAATGCTACTGTGTTAATCACTAAAATCATGAAAGAGGATAACCCCACTGCAATTGCAATGCGAAGTGCATCCTGCACACCAGTATAACGCACAATACCGGTATAAGATTTAGTAGCCGAAAAAACCAAAGCATTCACCAACAACATTAAAAAAGTGGCATTCAATACATGCTCCCATTTGGTTGAAGCGAGCGACACATTTTGTTGAATCAAAATTGCGATGAATAAGGCAGTCACGGTTGCACCTAAGTCTAATAAAAAAATTACATACTTAGGTACAATGCTAAAATTGTTAATCTTAAACATATTTGTTTTATGATCTATCAATTCTTAGGGGGGTTGATTTGAAGAGGTGATTTAAATCTACTCAATCTGATGTAAAGTTAGGGGTCTAAAGGGTTCAAAATGCGTGTAACTATTGCAAAATAATGATTAAATATTATAAGTTTATTGATAATCAACCATTTAGAGCTTATTTGCCGCCTGTTTTGCCTTCCAAAGCCTTACTTCATAATTAATGGAGTTCAAGGAATGGTCTTTATCTAACAAATGTAAAAAGGCATTTAACAAAATTCCTACCGGACTGAGCGTATGGGTGACTAGGTTTTTACCAATCACACTGCTAATGGTTTCCATTTTGTTCCCAAAGAAATAGGTGTTTTGATTTTTAATTAAGAGCACATCGTTTAATACATGTTGCATCAGCACATTGCCCGCATTGTCTAAAGCGAGTGCTAATTCTAAAAAATACACGGACAATGAATTTACACTTTTCGCAAAAGTCTGTCGAATCACTGCATATAAAAAACCAAATGGTGCTGTGATAAAAAATAAAACCATTGCAATGCAAAAAAGTACTAAACTCTTGAATAAAGGCATTGGAGTTGATTTAATCATAAATTATTTTTTAGAATATTTTCAATGAGAAAAAAGTAGTGAGCCAAGCGTAGTAAATGTTTGCTACATTGGCTTAGAACCCTTTCTATATATACGTTTCATTCACTTAATTAAAAGTAAAAATAAAATTTGGAACGGCCTATTTTAATCCTAGATTTAATCAACCAAACTATTTATGTATGAATAACAAAGCGCTACTTGTAGGCATCAATGCTTATCCAAATCCCAATAATAATTTAAGGGGATGCGTTAATGATATTGTGGATATGGAGTATTTTATTACTTCCAAAAACAAGGTCTATGCAAAAGAAAATATTAAAACACTCACCGATAACAAGGCTACTAAAAAAAATATTTTAGATCATTTAAATTGGTTGTTAATGGGAGCTAGTGCAGGAGATCAAATACTTTTTCATTATAGCGGACATGGTGCACAGTTGCCTAGCAATGGACATGCATTTGAAAAAGACGGATTGGATGAGATTATCTGCCCTTATGACTTTAGTGATGCAGATGCCACCAAAACGGCTATTACCGATAAGGAATTTGCCAAAATCTTTGCTACTATCCCCAAGGGCGTGCATTTTGTATGGATATCGGATAGTTGCCACTCGGAGGATCTGTCCAGAAAGCATGCTATCGCTACAGATACAAGGTTTAGAAGATTCAATCATGAACCACAACAAAGGATTACCACACCAGCAGCTAGCCTTACTGCCGAACCAATCCCTTTACATGGTGCATTATTGAGTGGATGCGCTTCGCATCAATTAAGTGCAGACGCGTATATCAATAACCGGTTCAATGGCGCATTTACCCATTACTTAATAAAGAACCTAATACAATACGGTCAGGATGCAAGCATGCAAGAGATTGTAAAATACGTAAACATGGATTTAATAGACAATGACTATGATCAAAATCCACAGAGCGAGGGGTTGTTGAAGACTGAGAAATTTTTTGTGTAAAATCAATTAATCAATCAAATAATCGAACAAAAATTTAACTACATAATTAACTTTTATCTTAATTCATATTTATGAAAATAAATTTAAAAACTATCTCGCCGAATAAAATCATTTTAGGTTTTGTAATGATGTTGGTATTGAACTATGGGGCTACGCAAGCGCAGCCCCAACAAGGCCTAATGAGCAGACTCATTGAAATTAAATACAGTACCGAATTGTATTTAACCAGTCAAATCAAAAATGAAACTAACCCCCAAAAGAAGGATAGTGCACTAGCCCTATACAATACCATGCGCTGGAAGGTAGATGGATTTGTGTATCAACTTAGTAGTACACTCATCACAAAAAATAGTCCTACAATATTTAAGCAAATAGACGCCTGGTGTTATGCTCAAAAAGAGCCAACATTGAATGTGGGATGTCATCAAAACATAGCAGCACATGTTGCGAGTTTTGCTGAGATAGACGCTTTGTATCAAAATCAAATTGTACCAACATTATACAACAAACCCAAAACCCTGAACCTCACCACCAATGTGTTTTATTTATTGAAAGACTCCTACTCTATTATTAAAGGGCTAAGTAATTTAAAGACGAGCAAAACCATGGCTATTGTGGAGCTGTTGGATCATGCAAGGTTGTTAAGCCCTGGGGAGGTGGCGAAGGGAGGGAAATAGAAAAGCCAGGATAGATCCTGGCTTTTTAAAAAAAATATACTTAATAAATTAAAACTGATTATTTACCTCTTCGATAGTCCTCCTTATCCCTTCCGTCAGTTTAATAGATGGCTTCCAACCTAATTTATTAATCTTAGTAGTATCTAATAATTTACGAGGAGTGCCATCAGGTTTACTAGTATCAAATTCAAGAGTACCAGTATAACCAACTTCGGCAGCAATTGCTCCAGCTAATTCTTTAATTGAAACATCTTCGCCCCAACCAATATTAACATGACCTGCTTCATCGTAATTTTGTAATAAGAAAAAACAAGCATCTGCTAAATCATCTACATGCATAAATTCACGACGAGGAGTGCCTGTACCCCAAATTGTAACTGAAGGATCATTATTTTTTTTAGCTAAAATTATACGACGAATTAAAGCAGGAAGTACATGAGAATTTTCGGGATGGTAATTGTCATTAGTGCCATATAAATTTGTAGGCATTGCTGAAATAAAATTTGAGCCATACTGAGTTCGATAAGATTCACACATCTCAATACCCGCAATTTTAGCAATTGCATAGGGTTGATTTGTTGGTTCTAAATAGCCGGAATTTAAATATTCTTCTTTAATGGGCTGTGGAGACATTTTAGGATAAATGCATGATGAGCCTAAAAAGAGAAACTTCTTTACCTTATATAAATGTGCAGCATGTATAACATTTGCTTCCATCATTATATTATCATAAATGAATTCTGCTCTAAAAATATTGTTGGCAAGGATACCTCCTACTTTTGCAGCTGCTAAAATCACATAATCAGGCTTTTCTATTGAAAAGAAATCATTTACAGCTTGTTGATTCCTCAAGTCCAAATCACTTGAAGCTATATGAATGATATTATGATATCCTTCTGCAATAAGCTTTCGCTTTATAGCAGAACCAACCATTCCTCTGTGACCAGCTATATATATTTTAGCAGATTTATGCATAATGCTTATTAAAACTATTCGCTTTCCTTACTAGTTGTATAGCCATTCTCTTTTAACAACAACTCTTTCTTAAAAATTTGCAAGTCACTAGCAACCATTTCTTTGACTAAAGCATCTAAATTATATTTAGGTTTCCATCCCAATTTAGTCATTGCTTTAGAAGGATCACCAATTAATAAGTCAACTTCTGTTCGTCGAAAATATTTAGCATCTACTTTAACAACCACTTGACCTTCTTTTAAATCATAAATACCTGTGTATTTTAGAACGTAGCCTTCCTCTGCATCATCAGTTCCTTTAAACCCAAGTTCAATTCCTAATTCTGCAAAAGTCATTTTTACAAATTCCCTAATAGTAGTTGTAATACCTGTTGCTAAAACAAAATCCTCTGGATTTTCTTGCTGTAACATTAAATACATTCCTTCAATATAATCTTTAGCATGTCCCCAGTCTCTTTGTGCATTTAAATTTCCTAAATATAAACAAGTATCTAAACCTAGCGCAATACGCGCAGCCGCACGTGTAACCTTACGTGTTAAAAATGTTTCCCCACGTTGTGGCGACTCGTGATTAAATAAAATACCATTACAAGCATACATATTATAAGCTTCACGGTAATTAACTGTAATCCAGTAAGCATATAATTTTGCAACTCCATAAGGAGAACGAGGGTAAAATGGTGTAGTCTCAGATTGTGGGACTGCTTGTACTAAACCGTATAACTCGGAAGTAGATGCTTGGTAGAATTTTGTCTTTTGGGTAAGTCCTAATAATCTTATTGCCTCTAGAATTCTTAAAGTACCAATACCATCTACATTGGCAGTATATTCTGGTTCCTCAAAACTTACTTGCACATGACTCATGGCCCCTAGATTATAAATTTCATCCGGTTGTACTTCTTGTATAATACGAATTAAATTAGTGCTATCAGACAAATCACCATAGTGTAAATGAAGATGCCTATCCGGAATATGTGGGTCCTCGTAAATATGATCAATTCTTTGGGTATTAAACAAAGATGATCTTCGCTTTATGCCATGCACTTCATAGCCTTTATTAAGTAAAAATTCGGCTAAGTAGGCGCCGTCTTGTCCAGTTATACCAGTAATTAGGGCTTTTTTCATTGGTGAAATTCTAGGATACAAATTTAAGTATATATTAAATAGAAAAACCCGCATAGCGGGTTTAGATTTACATAATATCTAGGGATATTTTATCCCTTAAACTCTTCCATTGTCACATGACCATCAGCACTAATTCCTTTTCGTTGAATCACACTTAGGAATGTCATCCATAATATCCTAAAATCTAAAGTAAATGATTGTTTTTCTACATACTCAACATCATACTTGAACTTTTGTTCCCAGCTAATAGCATTTCTGCCATTTACTTGTGCCCAACCTGTAATACCAGGTTTAACATTATGCCTTTTAGCTTGTTCAGGACTATATCTTGGAAGATATTGCATTAAAAGTGGCCTTGGTCCTATTAAACTCATGTCTCCTTTTAAAACATTAATCAATTGGAGCAATTCATCTAAAGATGCTGATCTAACAAAGGTTCCTACTTTAGTCAACCTAAGGTCATCCGGTAAAGGAACGCCTTCCTTATCAAATGCATCCCTCATTGTTTTAAACTTTATAATCTTAAATGGTTTACTATTAAGACCAGGTCTTTGCTGAAAAAAGAAAACCTTGCCATTGTTGGCAAGGAGTAAAAAAATAGCAACAAACAATATAATTGGAGAAAGTATAAGTAAAAGCAAGATTGCAATAAAAAAATCACCCAATGGCTTAATAAAGTGTTTGTACATATATTATTACTTTGAAAAAATCGTATCTAAACAATTAAAGATTCTTTCAAATTCATCCTCGGTTAAATTAGAACCACTTGGAAGACATAATCCATTTTCAAATAACTTGTCTGATACACCATTTAAATAATTTATAGAAGATGAAAATACTGGCTGTTGATGCATTGGCTTCCATAAAGGACGTGTTTCAATGTTCTCAGCTTCCATAGCTAGTCTAATTTCTTCACGAGTCAACCCCTTGTTTTTAGAGGGATCAACTAAGATACAAGTAAGCCATCTATTAGAATAATATCCATCTAGTTCTTCTTGAAATTTAATATCGAATCCTGCATTATTATATTTAGAAAAATACTGTTTATATCTTTGAAAATTATTTCGTCTTGAAGCAACACGGTCATTTAATACTTCAAGTTGTCCTCTTCCTATTCCTGCTAAAATATTAGACATTCTATAATTATACCCAATATGTGAGTGTTGGTAGTGAGGCGCAACGTCTCTTGCTTGTGTGGCAAGAAAACGTGCTTTCTCAATCATTTCTGCTTTCTCAGATATTAATGCTCCTCCACCTGACGTAGTTATAATTTTATTTCCATTAAAACTTAAAACACCGAACTCTCCAAAGCTTCCACAAGGTTTATTATCAATACTTGAACCTAAAGCTTCTGCGGCATCTTCAATTACAGGAACACCATATTCATTTGCAATTGAAAGTATTTCATCCATTTTAGCTGGCATGCCATATAAGTGAACTGGTATAATTGCTTTTGGTAATTTACCGTTCTGTTTTGCATCTTCTAATGCAGTTCTTAATAATAAAGGATCCATATTCCAAGTATCCATTTCGGAATCTATAAATACAGGAATAGCATCTTGATATGCAATTGGATTTGCAGAGGCAGAAAAAGTAATTGATTGACAAAAAACAGTATCTCCAGCCTTTACACCCAAAAGGATCAATGCTAAATGTAAAGCGGATGTTCCTGAAGATAATGCAGCAGCGTGTTTTGTTTGGGTTTGATTTTGCAGTCCTAATTCAAAAGCATTTACATGCGGACCTAACGGTGCTATCCAATTTGTTGCAAACGCTTCCTTTACATACTGAAGTTCATTTGTACCAATATGAGGAGAGGAGAGCCAAATTTTATTCTTCATTGTAAAGTTGTTTTATAATTGAAACTTTCTCTTTGAATCTATAATAAATAGTTTCATTATCAGAAATATTTTTATCAATAGTCATACCTGCTTGTATTGTGTTATCAGATCCTATTATAACTGATGGGAGGACTGTTGACCTAATTCCAAAAAAATTATTATTGCCTACTTTAACATTCCCAGAGAATCCACTTGTAGACATGAAATTATTCTCCCCCAATATACAATCATGGCTCACAAAACTGAAAGAAGTAATTAGATTGAACCTCCCTATTTTTACATTTGGACCAATTACACAATTTGGATAAATAATTGTTCCCTTTTCAATAAGTGCAGTTTTGGAAATCTGTACTGTTGGATGAATTATTGTAAGCCAATCAATATGTAATAAATTTAATTTATCTATTAAACTTGATCTTGCTCTTAAATTTGCGAATCCGAAAATATAATGGAATTCTTTCGAAAAATGCCAATCAGTGATTTTACCTAAATACGATGAAGTAAACATATAATTTTTTGCATTTTTTTTATAGTTATCATAACTATCATCAAGAAAACCTATAATTTCAATTTGCTGGTTTTTTAACTTATTCAAATCTTCTATATAAGAACAAACTTCAGCAGCAACAGCACCTGATCCAATAAATATTACCTTAATCATTTTATAAAAAAGAATTTAAATTAATATCATCTAATAAAAAAAAATCACCATGTCCAGGATAAACAATTATATTTCTATTACTAAAGTTCTTTTTGATCAATTCAAGACTATGAAGTAATTTGTTTTTGTTTCCTGTCGGCAATTTAGTAACTGTTTTAAGATCCTTTATCATTAAATCGCCCGAGAATAAACATTGATTAATATAAACCGAAATACTACTTTCTGAGTGTCCTGGTGTATTAATAAATTTTATTATATGTTTTCCCCAAGTTATTGCTCCTTTTAAATTTTCAACTGATTTTATTTCTTTATAAATAACAAAACCCAACTGGTCATGAAATAATGAAAGATTTTTTCTTTTGTCTTTGACCATATTTGCACAATATTGACTTGCTATAATTATGGGATCAGCAAATTCAACCAATGCATTAACCCCCCAAATATGATCAAAATGTTCATGTGTTAAAATGACATAATCAATAATAAGTTTCTTGGATTCAATAAATTCAATAATTTCTGATGATTCATTTGTTCCAGGATCTATAATTATACATGATTTACAATCCTCATCAAAAACTACATAACAGTTCGAATCAACAGGATGGTTTTTAAACGTTTGTACTTTCATTACCCCGATATATTGATAGATCTTCCTCCGTCAACAGTAAATTGTTGACCCGTTATCCATTTTGATTTATTATATAATAGGAATTCGGCCATATAACAAATATCTAAAGCTTCCCCAATTCCTAAAGGATATGTTTCTGCCATACGTATTCTTACTTCTTCATTCTCAAAAATTGCTTGAGTCATTTCGGTTAGAATGGCACCAGGTAAAATAGAATTTACCCTTACCTTAGGTGCTAATTCAACAGCTAAACAACGCATTAATGTATCAACAGCTCCCTTTGAAGCACCATAAGCACTCATCCCTTTAGCACCCATATTACTCAAGTTGCTGGATAAATAAACAACCGACTTTAGGGCACTCGGGTTGTATTTATTATTTATTAAAATCTTTGTGATAAGACTTGCCGAAATTACATTAGTATTTAATGTGGATGTTAAAATTTGTGCAGTCGACATTTTTAATGGCACCATTTTCATATAACCGGCACAATGCACATACCCAATAATTTCGATATTTTCTTTGAGTATAAATTGAGATAAAGAAGCTTCTATATCAATAATTTCATTTAGATCTTGCTTCCAAATTTTATGATCATATTGTGTGTCACATTGTAACTTCACTTTTTCTAAGCGTTCCTTGTCCCTTCCGTGTAGGATAATATGATTGGCTTTTGATAAATATATAGCCATTTCACTTCCGATTCCTGAAGAGGAACCAGTAATTAATATATATGGAGTTTTCATAAGGCGAAATTATTGTGCGGTGAAACCACCATCAACACTTAGAATAGTGCCAGTAATCCATTTAGACATATCTGATAAGAGAAATGCTATCGCATTAGCCACGTCAACTGCCTCTCCTAGCCCTAATGGATGTAAATTATTGAGTGTATTGTAATAATCTTGATTAAATGATCCTGATACGTTGTCGAGCATTTTAGTTTTAACAAAACCTGGCGCTACACAATTAACGCGAATATTTTTAGCGGCCAATTCAATTGATAAGGATTTGGTTACTCCATGCAGTGCCGCTTTTGACATTGCATATCCTACATTAGCTGCAGATCCAACAAAGCCATATACTGATGAAATAAATACAATAGATCCTGCCTCACCAGCAAAAACATTTTTACTTGTAAATACTTTTGCCAATTCAATAGCAGCGTATGTATTTAAATTAAAAATTTCTGTGGTTGTATTATGATTGATACTTTTTAAAGGTGAAACATATGGTCTACCAGCAAGATGCACGAACCCATTTAATTTACCCAATTTCTCAACTGCACCAATAACTACAGGTTTAATTTCAACTGGATTTTGCAGATTTGCCGTAATACAATGAACAATAGCATCACCACACAATTCTTTGGTTGAATTTAGGCCTTCTTCATTTATATCTAATAAAACCAATTCTGCACCTAGTTTAGATAACAATACAGATGTTGCTCTACCTAGACCAGAAGCAGCTCCAGAAATTAAAAATCTTTTTCCATCTAACGCAATGGGATTAAATGGCATCTTATTTTTTTGATAGAATGAACTGATACAAGCCTTCTATTGTTTTAGCATTGAGAATATCTTGTGCAGATATGGTAACCGAATACTCATCATCTGCCAAAGCAATAATTGACAGACTAGTTAACGAATCCCAAGCATCAAAAGAAGTAATTTCATCTCGAGGATTTACAGAGTCAACTTCTAATAACTCTGCCATTTGATTTAAAAAAATTTCCATATTAATAATCTATTTGTTGACAAAATTCCAACGGACCTATATCTATAACCATGGCGGCCCAGGTTAACCCAACACCAAACCCTGAAAGACATAATTTATAAAGTTTTTTTTCAATTCCTTTTCCAATATTGAAGGTGATTGCTAGAGGAATAGTAACACCACTTGAATTGCCAAAATTTTCAACAATATTACTTGGCATCTTATCTCTACTCACTCCAATTTTATCGGCCAACTTCTGTAACATAAACCTATTGGGTTGATGAAACATAAAATAATCAATTTCATCTTTGGTAATGTTGGCTAATTTAAGGACCTCATGAATCAATGTTGGAACTTCTGTTTGCACAAAATTAAAGACCTCGTCGCCTTTCATCACCAAATGGTCTTTGCTTCTAAAGTTACCATTTGCATCCTCAATCATTTCTGCCGTTTCGGGGCTATTAGGCAATTTGGCTCCACCAGCAGGAATTTGAAGTGCGAATGCACCCATTCCATTCATTTTAAGCGTAGAAGCAATTGAAGTGACAATATTCGAACGTTCCAAAATCGTAATCGATGCAGCATCACCAATGAGTGGATTGCTGTTTCTATCGCGTTTTGAAACTTTAGGACTTAATACATCCGCATTCATTAAAACAACTTTCTTAATTTCAGGCTGATCAAGTAACATAAATCCTTGCATCAATCCAACAACATATCCTGCACATCCTTGATTGATATCCATACATAACATATCAGACTTTAACCCTAAGGCACCTTGTATGACATTGCTTGTTGGAGGCATTATGTAATCAGGCGATTGTGTTACTAATATAAGTGCATCGATATCATCTTTTTGAAGCATATTATGATCTATAAGGTAATTTAATCCATGCAAGCACAAATCTGAACCAGTAACCCCTGGTTTAACGATTCGTTTTTTATTAAACCCCATTGCAGCTTTAAGCTTCAATGATTTAGCTTCTGAGAAACTATAATTTCCCATCTCATCCTCAAACGTTACCTCATTGCCAGGCAAAATAGTAAGGATACCGCTAATTTTCTTATTTATAAATTGAAAATTCATTATTTCACTCCGTATTTCGAAAGTAAGGTTTCAATTGCATTTACAGTTGAAAAATTATCAGGGATAATATCTATACCATCAATTGATATTTTGTATTCTTCATCTAATGCTGTTACCAATGTAACAATATCAAACGAATCTAACATTCCATTATTAAAAAAATTCACATCCTCATTGAAGTCAAATTCTGATCTAATTTCAGTAAGTATCTCAATTATTTTAGCCTTCATATTTTAAATTTTTATTAGTTAGCACAAAGTTATACATTTTCTCTTCTTTAAAACCGTAGTGTTTATAACGAATAATAGCATTTTCATTGGTTTGAATAACCCAAAATAATTGCCTTTTTGAATCCTTTCCTTTTAATAGGAAGTAATTAAATAATTTTGAGCCCAATTTTTTTTCTCTAAAAAGCGGACTAACGAACCAATATCTCAAATATAAAGTCACTCCAACCAATTGATAAATAATAAATCCCGCAACTTGGTTTTCTATTTCATAAACCAAAATATTTCCATTATTTGACAATTTAATTATTTCATCCTGCGTAGGTAGTTGTTCCGCTTTGGGATCGAAAAATGTTTTCAATTGATTGAATACCTCCAATGATTGATCTTGATTAGCCACTTTTAAATGTTGATCGGCAACCTCATCAACTATTGATATGCCATTAGAAATGCGACTCATCCTAACTAAGGAAGTGTATACATTGAACCCATTATGATTAAAAATATTTAAAATATCTGCATCTATTTCTGTTGTCACTAAATCTACTATGGCAGTCATATTGGGATAAGTATTAACTAAATTATTTAGGCTCTTCCCTAATTGAGTTGAATCCGAAGCGTAATAATATAAATTTATAAAATCTTCGTTCTTCTTTAAAATAAAAACTACCTCACCAATAGTAATGGTAGATAAATCCCCACTATTTATAAATGCTTCACTTTTTATTGAATTAAAGTAATAATTACTTACACTCTTTTTCTTGAAGCTTTTGACAAAATTTGATGCATTAACAAAGAAATCTAATGTGTTAATTTTTTCCATTAATTAATTTGATTCTTTAACATAAGTCTATCGATCTTTCCATTTGTATTTCTTGGCATCTCATCCATTTTTATAAAAATAGATGGAATCATATATTTAGGTAGAATACCAGCAATTTTTTTTCTGAATTCGGCTGGTGTTATTTCTATTTCCGACTCATAGAACAAGGTAATTTCCTTTCGTGTTGTTTGATATACTACACAGCAATTTTTGGCAATTTTAAGTGTGTTTACAATAACATGTTCTATTTCGCCAAGTTCGATTCGATATCCAAGATGTTTTACCAAACTATCTTTTCGTCCTTTAAAAATGATTTCACCAAATTTATTTTTAGAAACGACGTCACCAGTTCTATAAATTATTTCAGGATAGGCCTTATTTAATGGATTTTGTACAAATGCTGCAGCAGTCTTTTCAGGATTATTATAGTACCCCATGGCCAAGGAAGTTCCCCTTACACAAAGTTCTCCTTCTTCTCCTTCTTTTACCAATTCATCCTTATCATTTAAAATTAGAACATCGGTATTTCGGTAAGGAATACCAATTGGAAGAGGCTCGTCATCTGCTATTTCTCTATTTACAACAAAGTAAGTACAATCTAATGTGATTTCTATTGGGCCATATAAATTCGCAAACAAGGTATTACTCAATGTTCGTTTCCAATAATTGAATTGTTTTGTTGGAAATACTTCTCCAGCAAACCAAATAATTTTTAGATCAGGAAGTTGAACAGCTTCTAACAAATTCATATTTGCGATATTTACCATAATAGTAGGCACCCAAAAAATAAAACTAACTTGATATTGTTTGAGCAACTCTAATATTTTAATTGGAAATGCTGAAAGTTGATCTGGTATTAATAAAAGAGTACTGCCCTTCGACATCAATAAACATAATTCAAAGCTGTAAATGTCAAACACCAAAGGTGAAAGCGAACCGATGATTTCTTGATTTGAAAACTTAAAAATTTCAATTGAAACTTCTGTAAATTCAATAAAACTGCGATGATTTAATACCACCCCTTTTGGTGTACCTGTTGAACCAGAAGTATTAATTATACAAAGTGGATCTGTATCTATTTGTAACTCTATGCGAGATAACAACAATGAACGGTTTGATTCTTGATTAAAATTAACTTCATCAATCAATAAAATTTTATCATCCTCAATCGTCCCATTCAAAAATTTTAAATTCGTAGAGTTAGTAATTACAATTTCAGGTTTTATTAAATCAAAAATATTTTTTATGCGCTCATGAGGACTTTTCACATCAATATTCATATAAATATTACATGAATAAGTAATGGCAATATCAGCTACTACACTTTCAATTGACTTTGGCAAGTATACCGCAATAGGCAAATTGGAAAAACTTTTTTTTGCTAAAATAGCATTTGCCAAAATTTGTGCTCTTTTGTCTAAATCATAAAATGTGATTGATTTATCAGATTCAATAGCAGCAATTTTTGATTGATTTTTGTCAACTGTATTATAAAAGTATTCTAAAATATTTTTTTTCATATGTAAGATAAGTTATAAATAAAATTATTTTTTTAAATTAAATGGTATTAAACTTATTATAAAGAACTGAATTGCCTTTAATGGACTTCTTATTAAAGTGAAATTATAACGAAATAGAACATATATTCTAGATAAATAATTTTTAGTATATAATTTATAAATTTTAGCTTCTTTTGATTGAAGGGGTAATAAATTAATGAACTCTTTAGCTTGTATATAATACCAGCCATTTATAATTAATTTTAATCTTTCTTTTATTGCGTAAAATGAAAGAGAATTTAAATGTCCATGTTGGTTTGAATCATGAATTCTATATAAAATAAAAGCTCTATCATCAATAAAAACATTTAATTTTTTAATTCTTGCAACAAAATAAATAAACCAATCATGAGAAAAATATTTCCAATTTATATAATCAACTTTATTTATGATGTCTTTTAAAAGATAGATTAGTTTTTTATCCATTACGTACGTACATCCCGCACTTCCACCTTCAAATAAATGATCATATTTTTTTTGAGAATATGATTTTTTTATTATTGATTTTGTCATTTTTTTTTGATCCCAAAGTATCAAATTTGATGTATACAAATTTGAATTCTCTGATATCATTTTTTTTCCTGCCTCATAAAGTTTCTCTGCTAACCAAATATCATCTTGATCTGAAAAAGCAACATAATCATAAGCATTGATTATATTTTCATCAATTGTTCTTATCGCATGTAAAAAATTATTTGCTGCACTACCTGATGAATTGTCATTTTTTGTGATTTTAATTTGATTCGAATTGAAAGAAAATTTTGATAATAATAATTCAAATGTACCATCATTACTTCCATCATCAAAAATAAATAAAGTTACATTTACATTTTCTTGAGTGAGAATTGAATTTATTTGCTCTTCAATATATTTTAATCCATTAAAAGAAGCTAAAATAACTAAAATATTCATATATGATGAGTGTCTATGAAAGTGTAAATAAAATAAGGCACTAGTAAAATAATGGTTAAATTAAAAACTTTATTTAAAAGAGGGGAATTGTAAAGGCCTTTAAAATTATTTAACACCAGCGCAAGAATAACATGAGGGGAAAATCTAAACCCGATTACTGGATTA
>Ga0114981_10000923_pt1 | contig 19300 bp, 19 predicted proteins | sample S_140806_MF_Meta_FD_87028 | JGI IMG/M metagenome (GOLD analysis project Ga0114981, IMG submission 87028) | Freshwater microbial communities from Lake Simoncouche, Canada to study carbon cycling - S_140806_MF_MetaG | ecosystem: Environmental > Aquatic > Freshwater > Lake | place: Lake...
AATGACCACTTTTTCAGCCAGACCTTTAGAACGTGCCGTTGTCACATAGTCCAATCGTATGACATCCAATACTGCAGATCGTACATAGCGTGTCCATGCGCCAGCTTGAAACAAACCCAGCACTGTGACCGGCATGATCATTTGTTTAAAGTGTTCCCAGAAAAAGCGCCAGCCTGTTTCTGGGATGTCTGCCCTGTAAACGAATGGCAACCAATCGAGGTGAATGCTGAAAAACAAAATGAGCAAAATACCCGTGAAGAATGTCGGCAAGGAAAAACCAATAAACGCCAAGGTACTTGCAATCTGGTCAAACAAGGAATAAGGCCTTGTAGCCGCATACACGCCCACCGGAATGGCAATACAGAGCGCCAACAATTGTGACGATCCGATGACCAACAGGGTCACCGGAATGCGCTGCATGATGAGCGTTTCAACATTGATTCGGCTGATGAATGAATAACCCCAGTCGCCCTGGACCATGGCCGACAACCAGTTCCAATAGCGAACCATGAGAGGGTCGTCCAAACCAAACTTCGCCCTCAAAGCCAAGGCCACTTCGGCTGGAATGTTTGGATTGGAAACCAACTCAGAAAAGGGATCGCCTGGCGCCAGCGCCAAAACAGAAAACAAGACCAAGCTGATACCCAAAAGACTGGGCACGGCGATCATCAATCGCCGGAGAATGTAACGAAACATAAAACTGAATTAAGTGGTTTTGTACCAGTCTTTCAACAACCACAGATCGTTGTCCCAGCCCGACAAAGGCGCGACCAAATTGTTAACAGCCGCCGAAGTACGGGGCCGGTAAACCACTGGAATGATGGCAATGTCGTTGACGGGCATGTCGTTCATTCTGACAAACAAAGCTGCGCGCTTAGCAGGATCCATCTCTGACTGAGCTGCCAAATAGGCTTTGTCATATTCGGGGTTGCTGTAGCGCGTAGAGTTTCTGCCCAACCACTTATTGGCTTTACTGGCAAATTCAGAGCTCAGGTACTGGTTCATGAACACCTCAGGATCTGGCTGTGGCATGGTGGTCGTGAACATTTGCATGTCAGCAAAAAGTTTGGTGTAAGTGTCTGGGTTGGCTGGGTCAGACGAAAAGTAAACCGATGCCGGTACTGATTTCAACTCCATGTCAATGCCGGCCTTTTGAGCGGCTTGCTTGATAATTTGCTGGGTTTTTTGACGCGGTCCATTGATGGAGGTTTGGAAAACCAATTTGAGTTTTTTGCCACCTTTTTCACGGATACCGTCTGCGCCTTTTTTCCAACCTGCAGCCTCTAACACTTGGGCTGCTTTTTCTGGGTTGAACTCGTATTTTGTATTTTTAGACACAAAACGCTGGGGATTGTTCAAGAAGTTGGCCGTTGCAATGCCAGTGCGGCCGTAGATGAACTTTTGCACACCATCGCGATCAACACACAAGCTGATGGCTTGGCGAACTGCGAATTCTGACAAGATGGGGTGCTTGGATTTGGGATGCGAACGCTCGCCATCCGTCTCGGTCCAAGGGTCGGCCATGTTCAATTGAATGAACTCAATGTTGCCGCCAGGAACAATGCTCGTTTTGCCTTTACCGCCCTGCTCCAATCGAATAAGGAGTTCATCTTCGACTTGCAAATTCCAAGCGTAATCGTATTCACCTGTTTGCAACACAGCTCGCGCAGCAGACACGGCATCGCCGCCGCCCTTCATTTCAATACTGTCAAAGTAGGGGCGATTGGCTTCATGGTAATTGGTGTTAATCACACCGCGCAACATGTCACCCGGTTTGAAATCAGCAAACTTGTAGGGGCCAGTTCCAACGGGCTTGAGGTTAGCAGGTGCATCGCGAGAGGTCGCGCCTTTGTAAGCCTCAAAAACGTGTTTAGGAATGATCATGCCAGCAGCACTGACAAACGGATCTGCCCAAAACGGCGAGGGCTTTTGGTACTCAACCTTCACGGTATGGCTATCAACCTTGGTGACCTTCACGTCTTTGTAAGAACCGCTGGTGTAAGCAGAAGTTGCAGGGTCGGCCGCATAAGCCGCCGTAAACACAACGTCGTCGGCAGTGAAGGCCACACCATCATGCCATTGAACATTTCTTTTGAGCTTCCAGATGATGGTTTTGCCGTCTCTGGACACACCACCGTTTGCCAATGAGGGCACTTCGGCCGCCAAGATAGGAATCAAGTTGCCATCGGCATCCCAAGCACCCAATGGCTCATAGAAAATGCGCGAACCTTCTTGGTCTTTGGTACCACTGGAGAAATGGGGTTGCAACAATGTAGCGCCCTGCCACCAGAGCAATTTGAGAGCACCACCACCGCCACGTTTGGTGGGCTTGTAGGAAGATGCTGTTTGAGCTTGGGCCAAACCTGAGGTCAAAAGCATTTGACCCGCCATAGGCACAGTCAAACCAGCGCCAATCATGTGGCGAATGAACTGTTTACGGCTGATGCCATTGTCGCGTACCTGCTCAATCAGACCGCGAATTTCGTTTTCGTTCATCTTGCTCTCCTGAAAAAAATGGATAAGTTGAAACAATCAGCACACTAACTCTAATCTATAAATTCGATATTAGGGTTTTGCTTTAGACGGATTCGGCATAAACTAAATTCTTTCGTTAAAAGGTTAAAAAATGGCCATCAAAAAGAAAATCGTCACGTTGCCCAGCATGACCCCTGGCAGCCATCGCACTGTTTCTGTGCTGAGCTTTGGCAAATCTGGTGCACGCCCCAAGGTCTACATGCAGGCAGCCATTCATGCCAATGAGATGCCCGGCACCATGGCTTTGCACCATTTGATGCCCATGTTGACTGAAGCGGACAAAAAAGGACTGATAAAGGGTGAGATCATTTTGGTGCCGACGGTGAATCCAATTGGTCAATCACAACTTGTAGGCAATTCTCATGCCGGCAGATACAACCACCTGAGCCATGAAAACTTCAATCGCAATTGGATCGACTTGTCTGAACCCGTTGCGCAGAAAGTATGGAAAAAAATAGGGACAAATCCTGAAGCCAATGTGAAGATGATTCGCAAGGCGGCCTTGCAAGCACTGAATGAAATGAAGCCTGCGAATGAGCTTCAAACTTTGCGTGTTGAAATGCAAAAACTCAGCACCGACGCCGATTACGTTCTCGATTTGCACTGCGATATTTATGCTGCTTTGCATTTGTTCACGGCACACAACGACTGGGTCAAAGGACCCACGGGCCCCTTGGGAAATGAAGGTGCCGTGCAAGCTTTGGCCGCCGACCTTGGCGTTGAAGCCACAATGTACAACGACCCCTACCCAAGCACCCTCACCTTTTCGGGCGTGAACAGCGCTTTGTGGGCTCGACTCCAGGACAAGTTCCCGCAAGCGCATATTCCTCAAGCTTGTATGTCGGTCACATTGGAAATGCGCAGTCAACACGATGTGAGCGACGCGCTTGGCAAATCAGACGCTCAAAATCTATACCGCTGGCTGGTCAGGCAAGGCGTGGTTGGCGGAAAAGCTGCACCTCTTTCCAAAATGAAAAGCCCTGCATCGCCCATCAGTGGCATGGATGTGGGTTACAGCAAGGGCACAGGTTTTTTGGTGTTCCATGTGAAGCCTGGCGCCAAGGTCAAAAAGGGACAAGCCATTTGCGATGTGATAGACCCCGCCAACCCCAATGGCCCTGAAGCTCGCACAAGCTACACAAGCCAAACAGATGGCATCTTGTTTTCTAGAAGGCTCGATGGCTATCTGTCTTGGCCAGGTCAGGTCATGTTCAGAATTGCAGGCCCCAAGCCATTGGCACACCGCATAGGCATGTCAGGCTTGGACGACTGAGGCACAAACTGCGCATGGCGCGCAGTTTTGATTCGGAACTTTTAGATTTTGCCGAGGTAATCGGACTTGCCAATTTCAACACCACTGGCGCGCAACATGCTGTACGTGGTGGTGGTGTGGAAATACAAATTGGGCAAACCGTGGCCTAACAAAAACTGCATGCCCTTGTAGTGGGTTTCTTTATCGCCACGTTTAACCACAATGTCTTTGTCTTCAGTGCCATCAATTTGCTCAGGCTTGAAAGTCTCTAAAAAAGCAATTGTTTTGGCAATGCGAGCCTGCAAGTCTTTCAAATCTTTTTCAGTATCTTCATGAGCAGGAATGTCTACTCCCGCTAGTCTGGCAACAAGCCCCTTGCTCACGTCGCATGCAATTTGAACTTGACGGCTCAATGGGAACATGTCGGGGTAAAGGCGCATGGATGCAAACACCACAGGATCAATTTTTTTAGCTTCAGCATGGGCTTGAGCTTTGTCCAAAATGTGAGACAGGTTGATCAAGCCATTGATCAAACGGGGCACGCTGGCTTGGTACATAGAAATGGTCATAAATTCTCCAGGGTTAAGAAATGATTACTTTGTTCAAGCTTGTTCTAAAAAACGTTCTACGAGACGAGTCCAGAAAGCAGCGCCATAGGACAAGTTTTGATCGTTGAAATCGTATTTGGGATTGTGCAACAAGGCACTGTCTGAACCATTGCCAAGCCGCAAAAAACAACCTGGTTTGTGTTGCAGGTAATAAGCAAAATCTTCGCTGCCCGTTACAGGACCAAAAGGGAAAACCACCTTGTCTTCTCCGACCAACTCCACGGCAACCTGACGGGCAAACTCAGTCTCAGCCGATGAGTTGATGACCACGGGATAGCCTCGCTCATACACAATTTCGACCTCACCGCCGTAGGACTCTACTTGGGATTGAACCAAGCTCTTAATGCGACGCTCCAAAAGTTCACGAACTTCGGGACTGAATGATCGAATGCTCAGTGACATGCTGGCTGAGTCAGGGATGACATTGGACACACTGCCTGCATGGGCAGTCCCAATGGTGACCACCGAAGTTTGCAGAGGATCGATGTTGCGCGAGACCACCGTTTGCAAAGCCATGATCAAGCTGCCCATGATGACCACAGGGTCGACAGTTTGGTGGGGTCTTGCGGCGTGGCCCCCCTTACCTTTAACTTTGATGTAGCAAGTATCGGACGCTGACATGAAGGCGCCAGCGCCGAACATGAAAGTGCCGACATCCACACCCGGGTGGTTGTGAATGCCAAAAATAGCATCACAAGGAAAACGCTCGAACAAGCCGTCGGCAATCATTTGTTGTGCGCCACTGTTTTTGCCTGCTTCCTCTGCGGGTTGAAACACCAAGTGCACAGTCCCCTTGAAATTTTTGGTTTTGGCCAGTTGCTGGGCTGCACCCAAAAGCATGGCGGTGTGGCCATCATGACCACAGGCATGCATGGTCCCTGCATGTTGACTGGCATAGGGTTTTTGGGTTTCTTCTTGAATCGGCAATGCATCCATGTCAGCCCTCAAAGCAATACCCTTGCCTTCGCCATTTTTCAAGGTGGCCACCAAGCCATGTCCGCCTACATGGCGAGTGACCTCATAGCCCCAAGCTTGTAACTTATCTGCAACCCACTGAGAAGTCGATTTTTCCTGAAAAGAAAGTTCGGGAAATTGGTGCAAGTGCCTTCTGGCTTCACTTAAGGATTCTTGAGCGCCAAACAGGTCTGACAATTTACAAAAACAATCGTATCGAGCATTCATAAAGCTTCCTTTGAAATGGTTGTGCGAGCTGAGTGCAAGGCTTTAATTGGGTTGCTGATGAAGGTGTGGCGTATTGCCCGCTCCTAAATCCCAATAGAGTCCGGTCATGACTTGAAGGGCTTCTTTGAGCAACTCTGGTGGCAAGTGCTCATTGGGCGCGTGCTGAGAGCAGCCGGGATAAGAGTGCGGCACCCAGATGGTTTTCAAACCAAGGACATCGGTAAAAATATCATTGGGAAGAGAGCCTCCCAAATTAGGCAGGATGGCCGGTGTTTTTTGGGTTGTCTGCTGCAAAGAATTGGCGGCCCAAGTGACCCATGCGTCATCAGGGTCAATTCGAGTGGCTTTGAAAATCTCATCTCTTGCGGCTGTTATCTGCACATAGCCAAAACCATGGCTGTCCAAATGTCGCCTGAGTGCTGTCAAGATGTCTGAACTGTCGATGCCCACCACAAAGCGCAATTGGCAAGTGGCCTTGGCTCTTGGCGGAATGGCGTTCACTGGATTGTCTGGATTGCCAGTTTTAAAAGCCAACACCTCAAATGAGCACCAGCCGAACACCCTTTCTGCAGGGCTCAGGCCAGGGTGACCCCAATCAGGTTCGATTTGCGGACCATTGGCGCCCCCATCTACTTCACAATCGGCCAACACACGCCTGACGCCTTCTGGCAAAAATTTGGGTTTCCATTCGGTCACTTTAATTTCACCGCGCTCTGAGACCAAACTGGCGATGGCATGGGCCAATTGAATGCCTGGATTTGAGATGAGCCCACCCCAATTGCCAGAATGGTGTGCACCCGATCTGGCTTCTATGCTGAGGTCAAAGTTGATACAACCACGAGAACCTAAAAAGAGGGTGGGACGGTCTGCTCTTAGGCGAGGACCATCAGATGCCACCAACAAGTCTGCTTTTAGCAATTCTGCGTTTTCAGCGCAGACGTCCCTGAGGCCGGGCGATCCTGTTTCTTCGCCCATTTCGAAAATGAATTTGGCGTTGAAACCCAAATGGCCACGCTCTGCGAGAACACATGCCAAGGCCTGTAAATTAACGGAGTGTTGGCCCTTGTTGTCTGCAATGCCCCGGCCGTACCAACGGCCCTCTTGTTCCGTCAAAGTCCAGGGCGCGAGGCCATCTCGCCATTCAGAATCCAGCCCTCGAATCACGTCTCCATGGCCATAGCCCAAGATGGTCGGCAAATTGGATGATTCGATTCGCTCTGCAAATAAGAAGGGGGCTTTCGCTTTGGGATGCTCAATCAAGCGGCAAGAAAAGCCCATAGAAACAAGTGCCGGTTGCAGGTCCTCTACCAAGTAAGCCAAGAGTTCAGGGGCTCTTTCGGGGTTTTGACTTTCAGTGGGTCTAGAAATTCTTTGACGAAGCACCTGCTGAAATGAACCACTGTCAAATTCTGCTTCTGCTCTGTGGATGGCGGCTTGTCTGGACATCATCTTTGTACCAAGTTCAAAAATGTCAGACTACCTCAAATTGGCGGCAGTCCTCAAAAAATGTCTGTACAAACTCTTGAAAAGTGCAGCAAAATTGAAGTCATCCTTCAATCTAAACCATCAACCTATCGCCTTCCAACCTATAGTTGAAAAACAATAGGACAATCAACAAGTAGTTTATATGACAGATTCACACCATCACCCCTCGAAACCAATCAGTTCGACCGACTGGAAGCACCAAGGTGTGCGCGTTGTACCTGCCAACCAGTTGGACGGCAACGTCCCTTCAACCCCCGGAATGGACCGGAAAGCGGCCATTAACTTTGCCAGGGTAGGCGCAGAAAAACTTTGGGCTGGGACGGTCACCATTCATGCCAATGCCAAAACAGGTGCCCACCACCATGGCCCCTTAGAAAGCGTGATTTATGTCATCAAGGGCCGTGCCCGCATGCGATGGGGAGATCATTTGGAGTTCACCGCTGAAGCTGGGCCCGGCGATTTCATCTATGTGCCACCCTATGTGCCTCATCAAGAAATCAATGCCAGCCCCACTGAAGTCTTGGAATGTGTTCTTTGCCGAAGCGATGGGCAGGCCGTTTCGGTCAACCTGGACATTGAACCCATTGAAAAACCAGAAGAAGTGCTATGGATTGACCCGACCCATCCGCAGGGAGCCGTCTAAGCGGGCCGTTCAAGCCAGTTCAATCGATCTTGGCGCCAGAGTCTTTGACAATTTTGGCCCAGCGAACCAAATCAGACTTCACAATTTGTGCAAGTTGGTCCCCTGTGCCTTTAAACGGTTCGCAACCTAAGGTGGCCAACCGCTCCTGCACATCTTTGGCGTCCAAGGCCTTGGCTACGTCATTTTGAATTTGCAACAAGATGTTTTTGGGCGTTCCAACAGGCGCGAACATGCCGTACCAAGGGGTTGCACCAAAACCAGCCACCGTTTCGCCAATGGTGGGTGAATCTGGCAAAGCCGCCAACCGCTTTTCATTCACAACACCCAAGACCTTCAGTTTGCCAGCCCTGATGAACGCAATTGAGGAGGGCATGCTTTGGACAGAAAGAGGAACTTGTCCACCCACCACATCGGTTGCAGCGGCGGCGGCAGCTTTGTAAGGAATGTGCTGAAGCTGAATATCGGTCGCCTTTTGAAGCATTTCACCGATCAAATGGTTCAATGTGCCGTTGCCTGCAGAAGCGATAGACAGTGCGCCAGGTTTGGACTTGGCAAGCGCAATGAGCTCCGCCACATTGTTGGCAGGCAAGCTGGGGTTGGCCACCAGCACATAACCCGCTTTTGCCAAAGGCGCAATGGGATCGAAGTCTTTGACAGGGTCAAAGCCTGTTTTGGCATACAAGGCTGGGTTGATGACCTGTGCACTGTCTGCATTGACCAACAGGGTGTAACCGTCATTCTTGGCTTTGGCGGAATAAGCTGTCCCAACGTTACCGCCTGCACCAGGCCTGTTTTCAACCAGTACGGTCTGACCCCATTGATCAGAGAGCTTTTGCGCAATGACGCGCGCTATGGCGTCATTGGCCCCTCCGGCCGCCTGTGGGACCACCAAGGTCACCGGGCGCGAAGGAAACTTCTCTTGAGACAAAGCAAAGCCTGAAAAAGAAAGGCTGAGTCCCAAGGTGGCAACCTTCAAAATGGCAAAACGTCGATGAATCATGGGGGTTCCTCTGTGAATTATGGAGAGTTTTTGTCAGTTCTATCATGACGCCAGATGCAGGATGAAGCCGCATGGCGCAGCACTTGGTTTCATTGTTCCTACAAAACCGCAAGTCTCCAAGTCGGGTTTGCCATAATCAAGGCACTTCCAAATTCAAAGAGTTCGAGAACGCCGCCAGGTGACGAACTCGCTATTTCATGACATCACCGATTGCCCCAAGCCCGCGACTGACCAGCCTTTCACATGGTGGAGGATGCGGCTGCAAAATTGCCCCAGGGGTTTTGAGCGAAATTCTGCGCTCAACCACCGCCATGCCCTTGCCCCCTGAGTTGTTGGTGGGCATTGAAACTTCAGACGATGCCGCAGTTTACAAACTGAACGACACACAAGCCTTGGTGGCCACCACAGACTTCTTCATGCCCATCGTCGACGACCCATTCGAATTTGGCCGCATTGCAGCCACCAATGCCATCTCAGATGTCTATGCCATGGGGGCTCAGCCCATCATGGCTTTGGCGCTGGTGGGCATGCCCGTCAATGTGCTGCCTTTGAGCGTGATTGGCCAAATATTGGATGGTGGTCAAAGCGTTTGCAGAGCAGCAGGCATTCCCATCGCCGGAGGTCACACCATCGATTCGGTCGAACCCATTTATGGGCTGGTTGCTCTGGGCCTGGTCCATCCTGATCACATCAAGCGCAATGCAGACGCTCAAGCAGGCGATGTTTTAATTCTAGGCAAACCCATTGGTGTTGGCATCTTGTCTGCTGCATTGAAAAAAGAAATGTTGCCCCATGCAGGCTACCAAGCCATGATTGCCAACACCACCCAACTCAACACGGCCGGCCCAGACCTCGCCAAGCTCAAAGGCGTTCACGCCCTGACAGACATTACTGGCTTTGGCTTGGCAGGTCACTTGCTGGAAATGGCGAGAGGTGCAAAATGCACCATCCACCTAGATTGGGACAGAGTACCGTTGCTAACCGGCGTTGAAGCTCTGGCTGATCAAGGTTGCATCACGGGCGCATCGGCACGCAATTGGCAGGGTTATGGCACGGAGGTCTCCCTGCCAGAGACGTTTTCTTCGGTACAACTCAGCCTGCTCACAGACCCTCAAACCAGCGGCGGCTTGTTGGTCTCGTGCTCTGAGGATGCGGTCAATGATGTGATGGCTATCTTCATACAGCACGGTTTTGACCATGCCATGGTCATTGGCCAAGTTGAATCTGCCCAGACACATGGATTGAAGGTCAGCGCGAAAGGCGTTTTGTGAGCGTGAACCCTGTCAGCGCCAAAGAGGCCATGGCCAGAATGTCTGTGCCACTGGGTCAATCGGGTGGCTACAGCGCCATCATTGATGCTAGAAGCGAAGACGAGTTTGCACTTGATCATTTGCCAGGTGCCGTCAATTGGCCGTCACTCAACAACGAGCAGCGCATCGTCATTGGCACGCTTTACAAACAAGTGGGGCCTTTTGAAGCCAAGAAAAAAGGCGCAGGCCTAGTGGCAGCCAATATTTCAAACCACATAGAAAAGCATGTCATTGACTTGCCCAAAGATTGGCAACCCTTGGTCTACTGCTGGCGAGGCGGAAAACGCAGTGGGTCTTTGGCACTCATCCTGGGCCAAATTGGCTTCAAAGTCGCCATCATTGAAGGCGGCTACAAAGCCTTCCGAAGCGAACTGGTAACCGCCATTCCCCCATTGGCCGAGCGCCTTCAATGGCGGGTCATTTGCGGGCCCACGGGTTCGGGCAAAACAAGGCTCTTGCATTGCCTGAAAGCACAAGGTGCTCAAGTGTTAGACCTTGAGGACTTGGCCAATCACAGAAGTTCTGTGCTTGGTTTCATTCCAGGTGAGCCACAACCCAGTCAGAAAAAATTTGACACCCTCATTTGGGACGAACTGAGGAAAATGGACCCCTCTCGACCCGTTTATGTGGAGTCAGAAAGTCGCAAGGTGGGCAACCTCGCTGTACCTGAATCCTTGATCTTGGCTGTTCGCTCTGGTCAGTGCTTTCAGCTTCAACTTGCCGACGATGAACGTGTCAAATTGCTGCTTGAAGACTACGACTTCTTTGTGAAAGACCCCCAACTCTTTTCCAAGCGACTCGATGCATTGCTTGCCATTCGTGGCAAACAAGTGGTGGAAACATGGCAGTCACTCATTCAAAACAATCAGATTGAGATTGTGGTCGGTGAGCTTTTGAAGTTGCACTACGATCCAACCTATTTTGCTTCCATGAAACGAAATTTTTCGCACATCGAAACAGCCAAAACTTTAACGGCAAACAGCAGATCAATAGAGTGCCTCACAGGCATTGCCAAAGAACTTGCAATGGTATGACCCCAAAGCAGCTGCATCTGTGGGTTTGGATATCAACTCTTTTATGGAGTGGCTTAGCGTTTGCGCAGTATGAAAAAACGCCCTGGCCAGAGTCGGCCAAAAAACTCCAATGGTCTTTCAAAGACACCCAATCTCAAGTTTGGTCTCTTGAGAGTTTGCGTGGCAAAAAAGTGGTGATCAATTTTTGGGCAACGTGGTGTGCCCCCTGCAAAGAAGAGCTACCCACGCTTCAAATATTTTCAGACTTGCAAGATCCCATGCAGACTGCAGTGATCACCATCAATGTGAAGGAGCATCCTTCAAGAGCGCTTAGATTTATGCAAAGTCAAAACATGACACTGCCCTTGGTACCCGACCCAAAAGGGGATTTGGCTCAAAAGTTTGGTGTCAAAGTTTTTCCCACAAGCTTGTTGGTCGACAAAACTGGCCAAATCAAATGGCGCATTGTGGGCGAAGTGGACTGGACCAGCACCGAGCCTCAATTGTGGGTTAACTCCCTGCGATAATGAGGGCGTTGAGCGGCGCTTTTGCCGTTCAATAACCTGCCTTCGGGGCATTGGAATCTCTCATTTGACCCTCAAGTTGAAAACAGAGTGACCTCTTATGTGCCGACAGGTTTCACACCATTCACGGAGATCTCTTCATGACCCCCGCTCGTCGCATCCTGCTTCAGGGTGCTGCGTCCATTGGCGCGCTTTCATTGGCACCTTGGTACTCAGCATCTGCTCAAGTCTCCCCCACACCAGCAACCCGTAGTTTTTCACCCAAGCCTGGCGACTGGCGAATTTTTGAAGTGACCACGCGAGTCGACATTGCAAAACCGATGGGGACAACACGCGTTTGGCTGCCTGTTCCCAGTATCAACACGGATTGGCAAAAGTCAGAAGCCAACTCATTTACCAGCAACGGCACTGCTCGAATTCGCAGTGATGGACTTCAAGGTGTGCAGTTTTTGTTTGCTGAATTTGGTCCCAGCATTGACAAGCCCTATTTGGAAATGACAAGCAGAGTTCAAACACAAAGCAGAGCGCCTTTATCTCAGGCGCAATGGCCGGCACCTGCTGAAGATGCTGCAACCTTGAAATACTTCACAAGGCCAACCCATCTTTTGCCCACTGACGGCATCGTCAAAATCACCGCTCAAAATGCCATCAAGCGCGCGCAGACCGATCTAGAAAAAGTTCGTGCCATTTACGACTGGGTGGTGAGCAACGCTTGGCGCGAACCCAAGGTCAAAGGGTGTGGCGAGGGAGATATCAAAACCATGCTCGAAACTGGCAACCTAGGTGGCAAGTGCGCTGACATCAATGCCTTGTTTGTTGGCCTGTGCCGCTCTGTTGGTATTCCAGCACGCGATGTCTATGGCATCCGTCTGGTGCCCTCTGCTTTTGGCTACAAAGAATTGTCTGGCAACCCTGCCAACTTGAAAGGCGCGCAACATTGCCGCGCAGAAGCCTATGTCAAGGGCCAAGGATGGATGGCAATGGACCCTGCAGACGTTGCCAAAGTGATGCGCCTCGAAACCTCAGAATGGCTTAAGTCAACCGACCACCCGGTGGTCAAACCCGTTTACGGCACCTTGTTTGGTGGATGGGAAGGCAATTGGATGGCCTTCAACACTGCTCACGATTTAACCCTGCCACAAAGCAAAGCCGACCGCCTTGGGTTCTTCATGTACCCGGTTGCTGAAAACGATGAGGGCCGTTTTGATTCTTATGCGCCCGATGATTTTAAATACCAAATTAGCGCCAAAGAAATCAAAATTTAAGGGATCGAAATTGGGCACTGATTTGCTGATTCAGTGTTCAATGTTCCATGGGGTTCAAAAAAGAAATAGGCGCATTGTGCAGCGTCATGGTTTGTAGGGATGGGATAAATCATCAATACAGACATAATTCTCAAATGCATAGCAATTCCGCTCAGAATTCGGGCGGAATTTTTTTGAGCAAAAAACGAGAAAATCTGGCGTTAATGAATGAATCATCAAACGCAAACCTGTCTATAAAGGTCAATGATATGAAGTCATATTGGATGCATGTTGGCGATGTGCCTAACCCCATTGAATTAAGAGAAATCGACATTCCAGTTCCAGGACCTACACAAGCCTTGGTCAAAATTCATGCGGCCGGTTTGAACCGCGGTGAATTTATCAAAGGGCACGGCTTACACGGAAGCCATGGTGCCAAGGCCATTGGCATGGAAGGTGCCGGAGAAATTACGGCACTGGGTGACAAAGTCACAGCCGCCACTGGGCTCAAGTTAGGCGATCGCGTCATGGCCAGGTGTGCTGGCACCTTTGCCGAATATGCACTCATGGACATTCGCGAAATGATGCGTATTCCTGATCATGTTTCCTACGAAGAAGCGTCTTGTATTCCCCTCACCTTTTTGGTGACCTACGACTTGTTGGTGCAGCAAGGCCACCTCAAGGCCAACGACTGGCTGTTGGTCAATGGCATTTCCTCGGGCGTAGGGGTTGCTTCATTGCAAATGGCCAAGTCCTTGGGTGCCAAAGTCATTGGCACCTCAGGTTCACAAGAAAAATTAAACAAGCTGGCGCCACTGGGTTTGGATGTGGCCATCTGTTCACGGTCACCTGATTTTTACGATCAAGTCATGGCCACCACCGATGGAAAAGGGGTTCAACTGGTTGTCAACACCGTGGGCGGTTCTGTGTTTGCAGAAAGTTTGCGCTGCTTGTGTTTTCAAGGCCGGCTTGGCACCGTTGGCTATGTCGATGGTGTATTGAATGCACCCTTGGACATTGAAGCCTTGCATGCCAAACGCCTCACCTTGTTTGGTGTGTCTAACAAACTCCGTTCACCAGAACAGCGCGCCGAGCCTGTTGGCGGCTTTGTGAAAGATATTTTGCCGGCCTTTGCCGATGGCCGCATTCAATCATGCATTGACACAGTTTTTCCATTTGAAGACATGGTGGCCGCCAAAGCTTTGATGGAGAGCAATGCGCATGTTGGAAAAATTGTTTTAAGGGTCTTACCATGATTCAAAATTTGACTTTCTCGCTTTCTTCCACACTCTCTTTCATTGGCCTTGGCCTTTTGACGATCGTCACATCGGCGCAGGCGCAGGCACAAGCACCAACTGCCAGCACCTATCCCAACAAACCGGTCAAAGTGGTTGTGGGTTTTGCACCTGGTGGTGCTGCAGACTATGTCGCGCGAACCATCTCCGACTCATTGGGAAAATCTTTGGGTCAACCCATCATCGTAGAAAACAAAGCGGGTGCAGGCTCTAGCATTGCGGCAGAAGCTGTCTCTAAATCGGCACCCGATGGGTATACCGTTTTGATTGCAAGTCCTAGCAGCATTTCCGTCAATCCTGCTTTGAATCCTAAGCTGGGTTATGCTCCCAAAGATCTATGGCCAGTGACCAAAATCACAACGTCGCCCCTGGTCATTGCGGCCAATCCCAATGCAGGCATTGGCAGCCTTTTAGAGTTGGTTGCCAAGGCCAAGAAAGCTCCGGGTACCATCAACTATGCGACATCGGGCAATGGCTCTGCACCGCATCTGGGTGCCGCATTGTTTGCGCAAGTCACTGGCATTGAGATGACGCACATTCCATTCAGAGGCGGTGGCCCTGCCATTCAATCCGTGGTGGCTGGCGATACCCAATTGACCTTTGGCACACCGCCCTCCGTCTTGCCCATGATTCAAGCAGGCCGCCTTAAAGGGCTTGGCGTGAGCACCAAAGAAAAATCATCCTTGGTTCCGGGCCTGCCTGGCAGCATTGAAGCGGGCGTACCCGACTACGCCATTGAGTTTTGGTACGGTATTTTTGTACCCAACGGCACACCGCCTGCCGTCATCAAAAAGATTTTTGATGCTGCGCAATTTGCCATGTCGCAGCCCAATGTGAAAGCCGCGCTGGCCAGAGAAGGCACTGATGTGGAGGTTTCAAAATCACCCGATCAGTTTGCAAGCTTCTTGGTCGAAGACGCCAAATTTTGGGTCAAACTTGTGAAAAATGCGGGTGTGAAATTAGATTGATGATGCGAATTACAGCGGCACATCAACGTCGTGTTTACTTTTTAGTTGACATAAATAATTAAATATTTCGGTCAACAAGTGTGTCTTCCTTGCCGTTGAATGATCACTCCCGATCGGTGGAGTTTTCAAACAACATGAAGGAAACATCATGACTAAACTTCTCGCTACCTTGATCATCGGCGCTTTCTCTGCTGCCGCTTTCGCCACCACCCCAGCCGCTGCACCAGCAGCATCTGCAGCTGCACCTGTCAAGGCTGAAGCCAAGTCAGATGCCAAAGCTGCAGCAAAAACCGAAGTCAAACCAGAAGCCAAGGCGGATGGCAAAAAGGCCGAAAAAGCAGCCAAAGAAGCAGCCAAGGACGGCGCTAAAAAGTAATCAGTACTTTCAGGGTGTCAGCACCATCGCATGTGCTGACGCCCTTTTTTTCAGCTCTGCAATGCTCTAATGGGTGTTTTTAAAACACACCCCAAGCACGGTCTGGCAATGTGCGAAAATCGGCTTTTTTGTGGCATTGAAAGTTCGCATTGAAACATGCTTTAAATGGACAACTCCAATTCATTGCCAGTGACACAGGTCAGCTTTGCGCATACGTCAAGGGTCAAGGCCGCCCTTTCATTTTGATTCACACCATCAACGCATCGGCCAGCGCTGCTGAAGTTCGGCCTCTGTTCAATTCTATAAGCCAACACCGAACTGTTTACGCCATCGACCTGCCAGGTTTCGGCTTGTCTGAACGCTCAGATCGCGTGTACACCCCGCGACTCATGACCGATGCGCTTCATGACTTGGTCAAACACATTCAAGCCATTCATGGCACCCAAGCCATTGATGCGTTAGCGGTTTCTTTGTCATGCGAATTTCTAGCCCGCGCGGCTGCGGAGCAACCAACGCATTTCCAAACCATCTCTTTGGTCAGCCCTACAGGCTTCAAGGGCTTGAAGCTCAGACAAGCTGCTGAGGGCGCCACTTATGGACTCAATTGGCTTTTGAAGTTGCTCAAAGGCCCTGGCTGGGGACTCTCAATTTTCAACTTGCTCACCCGGCCCAAAGTCATTCGGTATTTTTTAAATAAAACCTGGGGTTCAACGGACATTGACGAAGAGATGTACCACTATGCCGTTTGGACCACGCGACAGGTCGGAGCACAACATGCACCCTTGTCCTTTTTGTCTGCCCAACTCTTTAGTGCAGACATCACCCACATCTACGACAGACTGACACAGAAGGTTTGGATGAGCCATGGCACTCGCGGAGATTTTGTAGACTACCGCGGCAAAAAACGCTATGCCCATGCCGAAAATTGGCGCTTCACCGTCTACCAAACGGGTGCACTGCCCTACTTTGAAATGCCTGAACAATTTTCAACAGACTTGCAACAATTTATAAGTTGAATATGAAGCTCTTTCCCAGCATGAACCAGCCCGGCGTTTGGTTCACCACACTCATGGCAGCCGCCGTTCTCATGATCACCATGGGCACACGCCAATCGATGGGCTTGTATGTCGGCCCCCTCAACACCGATACCGGCTTGGGCATTGTGGCCATCAGTTTGGCCATGGCCATTGGACAATTTGTGTGGGGCGCGATTCAACCCATTGCTGGCGCCTTTGCCGATAAATTTGGACCCCGCCCGGTCTTGCTGGCGGGCTTGCTCATGCTGGTTTTAGGGACCGCTCTCACGCCCTTGGTCAGCAGCCAAATGGGCCTCATTCTCACCATGGGTCTGCTAACAGCCATCGGTTCTGGGGCTTGTAGCTTTTCTGTGTTACTGGCCGCTGCGGCTCAGCGCATGCCAACAACATCCCGCGGTACAGCATCGGGCATCATCAATGCAGGTGGCTCTTTTGGACAATTTGTCTTTGCCCCGATCACTGGCAAATTGATTCAATGGATTGGTTGGATGGGCACCATGTGGTCTATGGCGGCCGTGGCCTTGTTAGCCATCCCCCTTCTTAATCGCCTCACCAATGACACCCATGCACCTAGCAAAGCGCCTGACCCCGAGGGTGGTTTGAAAAAAGCCGTGACCGATGCCATGCGCAACCCCAGCTACTTGTTGTTGCACCTAGGATTTTTTACCTGCGGCTTTCACATTGCATTTTTAATCACCCATTTGCCCACTGAAGTCGGCTTGTGCGGCCTGTCGCCAATCGTGGCCAGTGGTCACTGGCCCTGATCGGACTGGCCAACATTGTGGGCAGCTTGTTTGCTGGTTCCTGCATCAATCTTTACCGAAGCAAATATGTATTGGCCTGGATGTATGGCTCTCGGGCCATTCTGATTGCTTTGTACTTGGCAGCTCCCAAAACTGAATGGACTTTCTACGCATTTGCGGTCGGCCTAGGCTTAACGTGGTTGGCCACGGTGCCGCCTACTGCTGCCTTGGTGGGTAAGCTTTTTGGCATACGGTACTTGGCTACCCTGTTTGGACTCACTTTGTTGTCACATCAAATTGGCGGCTTCCTAGGAGCCTACTTAGGCGGATTGGTGTTTGAAGCTCAAGGCGACTACCACTGGATGTGGTGGGCAGACATCGCACTGTCGGCCATGGCGGCTGTCATCAACTTGCCCATCAAAGAAGCACCTATTGTGAAATTGCAAGCGGCTTGAACCTTCAACGCTGGGGCATGTCTTTCACAGAAAAGCCCAGGCTGATGGTGGCGTCTTCTGGAATGGGCGGCATGGTGCTGTGCCAGCGCTCCCATTCTGACCTCATCGCCTCAAGCCGTTCGGGTTCCTGTTTGGCCAAGTTGGCACGCTCACGGGCATCGGCCACCACATTGAACAAGTAATCGTTGCCATCCACCCGCAAATATTTCCAATTGCCAGCGCGCAACGCGCGTTGTCCTCGGTGGTTCATGCGCCAGTAAAGTGGGCGCTCAAATGTTGCATCTGGGTTGCTGAGAAGGGGCTTCAATGAAACACCGTCAAAGGGATAGTCGGGGTGGGCTGTGCCGCCGCCAACGTCGACCATGGTGGCCGACCAGTCCATGGTCATGCAGTGCTGGGCAGTGGTGCTACCTGGTTTTGCAATGCCTTCTGGCCAATGTGCAATCCATGGCACCCGAATTCCACCTTCCGTCAAATCCATTTTGCCGCCGACCAGAGGCCAGTTGTCACTGAACCTTTCGCCACCATTGTCACTGGTGAACACAATCAAGGTGTTGTCGAGTTGGCCTGTTTCTCTTAAAGCATTCACCACCCAACCAATGCCCTCATCCATATGGTGGATCATGCGGTGATACGTGTGAATGTTGCCGCCCTGAAGGTGAAAAATATTGTCTTTGATGGTTTGAGACAGCGCATGGTCTTCGCGCGTTTCCCAAGGCCAATGCGGTGCGGTGTAGTGCATGCTCAAGAAAAACGGTTGCGTGGTGTCTTGTGCCATTCGCTTCACAAAGTCGACTGATTTGTTGGAAATCAAATCGGTCAGGTAGCCTTCGTGAGGCTGCTCTTCCTCGCCTACCCACAGGTCGTGCGCACCCGTAGAGGCGCAATGTGTGAAGTAATCTACACCACCGGCCATAGGACCAAAAAACTCATCGTAGCCCGAGCGCAAAGGGCCAAATGCAGGAGGGTATCCCAAATGCCATTTGCCTATCAAGGCAGTTCGATAGCCCTGCTCTTTGAGCAAGGACGGCAATGTGGGGTGTGTGGCTGGCAACCCCAATGTGGTGCTGGTTCTGGCCTTGCTGTTGATAGGCTCCTCTGCGGCACCCCTTAATCGGTATTGGTACCTGGCGGTCATGAGGCCAAACCGAGTGGGTGAACAGACCGGCGAATTGGCATAGCCGTCAGAGAACTTCAAACCATTGGCAGCCAATTGATCGAGCACTGGTGAAACTTTGCCAAAGACAGCGTCACGACCACCGTAACATCCCAAATCGGCAAAACCGAGATCGTCGGCTACGATGAAAATAATGTTGGGGCGTTTCATGCGCGCATTCCTAGAATGGATGAAGCATAATTTTCACATGCTTTCCTTGACCAGAGCGGATCGCATCAAGTTTTCTCATGCCCGCCTGATGCATAGGGTTTGTCTTGAGTCTTTGCGCAAAGCCACGGCCTAAACTTCCAATCAATGCTGGTCCTTAGCTCCCAAACTAGAAAGAGTACGAACATGAAGAAATTGCTGATAGCCCTTGGAATTCTTTTGTCAAACTGCGGTGTCTCTGCACAAAGTTTCCCAAATCACAGTATTCAAGTCGTGGTTCCTGTTGCTGCGGGCGGAGGCACAGAT
>Ga0114981_10000924_pt1 | contig 19294 bp, 14 predicted proteins | sample S_140806_MF_Meta_FD_87028 | JGI IMG/M metagenome (GOLD analysis project Ga0114981, IMG submission 87028) | Freshwater microbial communities from Lake Simoncouche, Canada to study carbon cycling - S_140806_MF_MetaG | ecosystem: Environmental > Aquatic > Freshwater > Lake | place: Lake...
AGTACAATTTTTGAAAACATACGTGAAACTATCTACGCCTTTTTTTTGCATAGGCAATTGTTCGCCATCTACCATTAAAACGGCTTCATCGGGCAATACAGCTCCTTTTGCAACAGCTAACAAAGTGAACGATTCATTCTCAACTACTGCTAATTCGTTAGGAATAAAATAAAAGGTAAAAGGTGCTGGCTTTTTAAAGGTGACCGTAGGATGCAGCAATCTACGACCGCTTTCTTTGTACCATTGCGGTTGAAAAAAAGCAATCAATAACGCTATGCCTACAAGAACCAACAAGTACTTTGTTCGCTTCTTTGTAATGCTAACATTTATAGCCTTGGTGATGGGAAAAACACTCAACTGCTGCGATTTCTGCTCAATACTAGCTGCTAATAAAGCACTGCTGGTAGTGGCATGATCAACTTGTTGCAACTGCAATACATTAATTAATTTATCATCAATTTCTGGGAAATGCTTTCCAATAATAAGCGCCGCTTCTTCATATTGTAAGCGCTTACCTAATTTAAACAAGGCTAATAAGGGACGAACAATCCATTGCACCAGAATAAAGCAATTGAACCCTAAAAAAACACACCAGAATAGTAAACGAATAAGAGACGGAAAGTATAAATAATATTCACTAACACTTATCAATACCACAAAAAGTAAACAGCTTATTAATAAACTTACCACACCTCTGCTTAATAGATTGCTATAGTACTTTCTAATAAACTGGTCTAATTTTTCTATCAATAAGTCGTATGGCATCATAATAAGTGGATAACATCTGTGCGTTGAAATTGCAATTTAATATAAAAGCATTGGAGTTACAACGTATATTTGCGAATTAAATATCCCTATTAAGCCAAGCTATTGGTCTATCGCTCCTATGCTGCAAATATATCCTCAACAAGCTATTGCTACCATCGAATTTGATAAAATCAAATCCTTATTAGCTGCACATTGCAAAACCGATGCAGGTAAAGAACGCGTAGCTGCTATTCAATGGCAAAGCCAACGAAGTTTGATTGAAAAAAACTTGTTGCAAACCCTCGACTATAAGCATATTCTATCAAGTGGAGATAGCATTCCCAATGATTTCACCAAGAACATTAAAAAGGAATTAAAATTATTAGGGATCCCCAATGCCGCCTTAAGTATTGAACAACTCATTGCTATTTGGGAATTGACCTTGTGCATTCGTTCTATTTTAAATTGGTTCGAAAAAAATAAAGGTTTGTTTAAAAACCTTGCTCAACTCATTGAAAAAATAAATTTTGAAAAAGAAATACCCACTATCCTTAGTGAAGTTATAGACCTTAAAGGTTTTATTAAAGATACCGCTTCTAAGGAATTATTACAGATTAGAACACAGTTGGCAAAGCATCGCAATGAATTACGAAAAGTTTTTGAAACCATCATTCGCAAGCTCAACAAACAAGGCTATTTGGCCGATATCTCCGAAGGTTTTCTGAATGGCAGACGCACGGTGGCTATTTTTGCAGAACACAAACGCATTGTAAAAGGTATTTTGCATGGCGAGAGCGACTCGGGTAAAATCGTTTTCATTGAACCTGAAGAAACCATTGAACTCAACAATATTATTAGTTCGTATGAACGAGCAGAACAACGAGAGCTCTATAAAATTTTACTAGAAACCACGCAAGCCATTGCACCTTATCAAATACCCTTGCAATTTTATTTTCAGCTCATTGGTATTTTAGATTTTATTCGTGCCAAAGCCCTCTTTGCACTAGATTATAAAGGTGTAATGCCGCAATTGAGTCAGCATCCGCAAGTGCAGGTTATCAACGCCTATCACCCTTTATTATACTTACAAAATAAAGCACAACAAAAAACGACCTACCCCATTACGCTTTCTTTACAAAAAGAACAGCGCATACTCATCATCAGTGGACCCAATGCAGGTGGCAAAACCGTAACCATGAAAACCATTGGCCTCTTACAACTAATGTTGCAATGTGGTCTGCTCGTTCCGGTCGATGACCGTTCTGAAATGGGAATTTTCCAACAATTGATGATTCATATCGGCGACACACAAAGTATAGAGCAAGAGCTCAGCACCTACAGTGCGCACTTAAAAGACATGAAATACTTTGTTGATTTTGCCAATGGTAAAACCTTGTTTTTAATTGATGAATTGGGAAGCGGCTCCGATCCCAATATGGGCGGTGCTTTTGCCGAAGCCTTTATTGAAACCTTAGCGCAGCGCAAATCCATTGGCATCGTTACCACGCATTACTTAAATTTGAAAGTAATGGCCGGCAAAATTAAAGGCATCGTAAATGGTGGAATGGCCTTCGACGAAGAAAAATTAGAACCCTTATATCAATTAGTAATAGGCAAACCCGGAAGCTCTTACACTTTTGAAATTGCCAAGCGAAGTGGCTTGCCCGAAGCTATTATTGAACGAGCAAAACAATTGACCGATCGCAATCATTTTAAATTAGATCAACTGCTGCACCAAACAGAAGTGCAAAATCACAAACTGAGTTCCAATAATAAAGTGCTAAATGCATTGATTGAAAAAAACAAACAATTGCAATTGCAGTATGAAGCGCTTGCCGATAAAGAGAAATTTAAGCAACAGAAAGAAACCATAAAGCTGCAGAATGAAATAAAAAAAGAAGAGCTCGATTATTTGCGCGATATGGAACGCAAGTTCAAGCAAATCATTCAAGAGTGGAAACGAAGCGAAAACAAACAAGAAGTTATCCAATCGGCCGAGCAATTGCTCTTTAAAAAGAAGCAACTGCAAGCCAATGCAGCAATGGCCAATAAGGCCGATAAGCGTTTTGAAACTGTTGGCGGCATTCCCAAACTAGGAGATTTGATGCGCAACAAACTCAATCATCAAATTGGCACCCTAGTGGAATTGAAAGATAAAAAACACCTCATTAAAATTGGCAATTTACCTTTTCAAGTACAAATTGATGAATGGGTGGTAGTGCGCCTTAAAGAAGAAAAAACCAGTACAAAAAAACCAACGAAAAAAACCAAGTAATTCATGACGGTAAAACAAAAAGCACTGCTCGCCTTAGCCTTTGTAAGCATAGCCTGGGGCACTACCTATTTTGGCATTCGCGTAGCGGTGCAGCACGTACCTCCTTATTTATTTGCCGGTGCACGACAAACCCTTGCTGGCTTACTCATGTTTGGCATTGCCGCAATGCAGAAAGAAAAATTTCAATGGAGCTGGCAAAGCATTAAACAACATGCCGTAGTTGGCCTCTTGCTTATTGCTGGTGGCAATGGATTTGTGTGCTGGGGCGAGCAGCATGTAGAGAGCACCGTAGCAGCTATTATTTGTAGCATGATGCCCCTCTTTGCTGTACTGTTCAATATTATTTTAGTACCCAATGAGAAAATAAATAAGTATATCATTGCCGGCTTGCTACTGGGCTTTTTCGGTATCGCTTATATGTTTAAAAGTAGTTGGCACTTACTACTCCAAGCCAATTATGCTTGGGGTGTAGCGGCACTCTTTGCAGCCACTATGATTTGGGCTTTGGGAAGTATTTTTAATAAACGAATTCAAAACAATACCGCGCCCTTAAGCAATGCCGGATGGCAACAATTTATTGGAGGCTGCATTATGTTTGTAATCAGTGCTTGCACCGAGCAGCATCAGCATATAGATTGGAAGCACGCCGAAGTGCTTATCGCTTATTTTTATTTAGTGATCGTGGGTTCGGTAATGGCTTATACTTTTTATTTGTATACCCTGCGCCACTTACCCATTGGCATTGTTACCATCTATGCTTATATCAATCCCATAGTAGCCATTGTACTAGGTACCCTATTCTTAAAAGAAGCCTTTAATTGGAATATTCCGATTGCTGTGACTTTAATTATTGGAGGTATTCTTACTGTAAATTGGGGTTATAAGCAACTTAAAAAGAATGCCCAGTAATTGATTTAAACTGTGCATCGTCTAAGTGCACTAAGCTTGGCAATATCAAATCGGCAATACTAAAAGCAGGATTGTTTAATTGATGCGCATCGGGCACGGCAACTACTTTCATGCGTGCTGCTTTAGCCGCAATAAGGCCATTTAGAGAATCTTCCAATACCAAACATTCGTGTTGCTGCGCCTGTAGCTGATTGGCAGCATATAAAAATACAGCGGGATGTGGTTTGCCATACTCCACTGCATCGGCAGAACAAACCGCATCAAAATAAGGACTCAATTCAAAATGCTGAATTAAAGGCTGAATCATGCGCATCGGCGAAGAAGAAGCCAAACCTATTTTATAATGAGCAGCACGGAGTTGTTGTAATAAATTGATAACACCTGGCATTATATTACCCTTAGCCATACTTTCAGCAGTGATATCATCTAATACCTCATTGGCCACTTGCTCGCTGCTGGCACCTTGCCAAGGAAAATTGCGTTGCCAATATTCGGTAACTTCAAAGATGCGCAAGCCGGTGGTTGCTTTAAAGTGCTCTCGCGTAATGGGGATGCCGTGCTTTGCAGCAATTTTAAGCATGCTCTCGCCCCAATAAAGCTCGGTATCGAGCAATAAGCCATCCATATCAAAAAGCACTGTTGTGATCATATATTCTATTCAAATTAAAAGAAAGGTCAAAAATAGGGCTTAATGCCCGGAAGGAATATTTTATATCAAATTATTATTTTTTAACGTAATATTTTATACCCTCCAAGAGCCTTTTTTGTAATTAAATCCCTAATTTCACAGTTCCATTATTTAACTATAAAAATCAATCTAATGAAGTTGAGATTTCTAAACTTTCTAGCTCTTGGACTTGTGGCGTTGAGCAGCAACGCTTCGGCAGCAGAAAAAATCAAATTTACAGAATACGATTTGCCTAATGGCTTGCATGTTATTTTGCATGAAGACCACGCTACGCCTATCGTTGCTGTATCCGTTATGTACCATGTAGGTTCTAAAAACGAAAAAGTAGGTCGCACAGGCTTCGCTCACTTTTTTGAACATCTATTGTTTGAAGGTAGCGAAAACATCAAACGTGGCGAATATATGAAACTAGTACAAGCTGCTGGTGGTCAATTAAACGCTAATACCTCTCAAGACCGTACCTTCTATTTCGAATCTTTACCGTCTAACCAATTAGAATTGGGCTTATGGATGGAATCGGAGCGTATGTTGCACGCTAAAATCGATACGGTTGGTGTAGAAACACAACGCAAAGTAGTAAAAGAAGAAAAGAAACAAAGCTATGATAATCGCCCTTACGGACAATTATTGAAAGTAGTATACGAAAACAGCTTTACGGAGAATCCTTACCATTGGAACCCTATTGGTTATGATAAAGATTTGAGCGAGGCTACTATTGATGAGTTCATCAATTTCTACAAAACTTACTATGTACCTAACAATGCTACTTTAGTAATTGGTGGTGATATCGATCCTATTAAAACGAAAGCCTTAATTGCGAAATATTTTGGTAGCATTCCAAAAGGCACAAAAGAATTATACCGTCCGTCTATCGTAGAGCCAGCACAAACAGCTGAAAAACGCACTACCTTTTACGACAATATTCAATTGCCGGCTTTAATTTTTAGTTACAAAGCACCTAAGCCTTTCACGAAAGATGCTTATGCTATGCAATTATTAGCGCAATTATTATCGCAAGGCAATAGCTCTCGCTTACGTAATGCATTAGTTGACAAACAACAAAAAGCAGTAGAAGTAGGCGCTTTCCCTATGCCAAGTGAAGATCCGGGCGTAGTGATGATGTTTGCAATTGCTAATATGGGCGTTAAGAATGCTGAATTAGAAACAGCTATGAACGATGAAATTGAAAAAGTAAGAACTACCTTAATGTCGGACGAAGAATACAAAAAATTGATGAACCAAATTGAAAGCGATTTCATCAATCAAAACCGTCGTATTTTAGGTGTTATTGAAAACTTAGCTACGAATTATACGTATTTAAAAAATACCAATTTAGTAAATACCGAATTAGCCCTTTACCAACAAGTAACAAAAGAAGATATTTTACGCGTTGCGAAACAATACCTTACTAAAGAAAACCGATTGGTGGTAGATTATTTACCTAAATCAGAAGAAAAAAAATAAATCGGCATTTAACTTAAAAAACAGTCAACATGAAAAAAATTATTTTACATATAGCTGCATTTAGCTTTATTGCTTCGGCAAGCTATGCGCAAAGCACCGTTAAGAAAGCCGCTCCAAAAGCAGCTACTGTGCCTACTACCACTTTAGACAGAAGCATTCGTCCGAAAGCAGGACCTGCTCCTGAAATCAAATTAGGTAAAACAGAACAATTTACTTTAGCGAATGGCTTGAAAGTATTTGTTGTAGAAAATCACAAATTACCTACGCTTGATATCTCTATTCAATTTGATACGAAACCGGCTTTAGAAGGTAAAGCAGCAGGTCTTTCTCAAATCGCAGGTGAGTTGATGACGAGCGGTACTAAAACAAAATCTAAAGATGAATTAAGTAGTGCCATTGATAATATCGGCGCTGAAGTAAATGCTAGCACTTCGGGTATTTCTGCAGGTAGCTTGAAAAAACATCAAACAGCCTTATTAGAAATCTTAAGTGATATCCTTATCAATGCAGATTTTAAACAAGATGAATTTGAAAAAGCTAAGAAACAATTATTAGCGGGATTAGAATCTTCTAAAAACGAACCAGATGCGATGTTGAACAATGTAACATCGGTGATCAATTTCGGTAAAAACCATCCTTATGGAGAAGTAGTTACAGACAAAACAGTAGCTAATATTGAATTAGCGGCTTGTACTAATTACTTCCAAACTTATGTTCGTCCGAATGTAGCGTATATGGCTATTGTAGGTGATGTAAGCTTAGCGGAAATCAAACCTTTAATTGAAAAATATTTCAATGGATGGCAAGGTGCGGAAGTGCCGGTAGCTAACTACCCTACTCCAACCGAACCAGAAAACAACCGCGTTGTTTTTGCAGCAAGAGAAGGTGCGGTACAAAGTGTATTTAATGTTACCTACCCAATCGATATCAAACCGGGTACAGAAGATGTTATTAAATTGAATGTAACCAATACTATTTTAGGTGGTGGTTCTCAAGGTCGTTTATTTTTAAATCTTCGTGAAAAACATGGTTGGACTTACGGTTCTTATTCAAGTGTTGATGTAGATGATATCTATGGTAATTTCAAAGGCTATGCTAAATGTAGAAACGTAGTAACGGATAGCTCTATCACAGAATTATTAGCAGAGATGCGTAAACTGAATAGCGAACTAGTGCCTAATGAAGATTTACAAAACATCATCAACAATATGTCGGGTGCTTTTGCATTAGGTTTAGAAAACCCTGGTCGTATTGCACAATTTGCGATCAATATCGATCGTTATAAAATGCCTAAAGATTATTATAACAACTACTTGAAAAACCTAGCTGCTGTTACACCGCAAGATGTAAAAGCGATGGCTGAAAAATACATCAATCCAGACAATGCGAATATCATTGTAGTAGGTAGCAAAGAAGAAGTAGCTCCTAAATTAAAAGCATTTGCAAGCAATGGTACTATCGACTATGTAGATAATTATGGTAATGCAGTTGAAAATACAACGATTGTTGCAGCTCCAGCAGGTGTAACAGCAGAAAGCGTTTACAACAAACACATCAGCTTAATTGGTGGCGAAAAAGTAATTGCAACTATTAAAGATGTGAAAACTGTATTTGAAGCAGAGATGCAAGGTATGGTGCTTAACTTCAGCAAATTTGCTAAAGCAGGCAAATTAAAATCTACCGTTAGTGTTCCTAAAATGGGTATGACTTTCCAAAAATCTGTGATCAGCGGAACGACAGGCTACTCAGAGGCACAAGGACAAAAGAAAGAAATGACTGCTGAAGAGATTGCAGAGAAAAAAGAAGAATTAGATCCTCAAGCAGATATTCACCAAGCAGCAATTGGCAATACGCGTACTTTAAAAGGACAAGATGGCAATATGTATGTTATTGAAGTGAAAGATGCTAAAGGCGAAACTTCAAAAGAATTTTATGATGTAGCTACTGGCTTCAAAGTAAAAGAAGTAAAAACGCAAGACACTCCACAAGGACCAATGTCTATTGTTGTAGAATATGGCGACTATAAAGAAGTACCTGGTAAAAAAGGATACAAAGTTGCGTATACGGTTAAATATCAAGCAGGCCCTCAAGCTTTCGATATGAAATTAACAACAATCGAAATCAATAAAGGAATCAGCGACGAAGAATTTAAATAATTAAATAAGCTGTACAAAAAAAGCCACTTCAAATGAAGTGGTTTTTTTTGTACAGCTTATTTACATTTTAATAAATTTACCTACCCAAACCTCAGCTGTTGTTAAATGAACTTTTATAAAATAACAAGCACTTGGTAAATCTTCAATATCGATACTGTTTTCAAATTTATTAGTCAGTATAGATTTGGCACACCGACTATCCAATGTAAAAATTTCTATTTTTTTAGGTAGATCTACTGATTTAACAACTAATGTACTTGCACAGGGATTGGGATAAATTTGCACTTTGGAGTTGCTTAAATCTAATGACTCATTAATGGATGTTGTACAGTTTAGTTTATTTATATATTGCCAAATACTATTATTAAACGTAAATGGCACCAACATATTACTTGGATCATCCCCCATTCTTAGCCAAACTAATTGCTGACTCGGAACAATATTTAAAAACTGTCCGCCTTTACCTATTGCTGAAAACATATCAGCAGGAGCATTTGGGCAAATAGAACCTGGAAATACAACTTGAGAGGTAGGAACCATAAAAGAAGATTTTCCATTTAGCCACCATAAATATCCATAAGATCTATTAAGCAATTGAGAGGAAGATAACATTTGACTATAGAAATTTGTGTCCGTTAATAGTGCATTGCCATTCCAATGGCCTTTATTTAAAATCAATAATCCAAAACGAGCCATACTCCTAGCTGTGCTATAATAAATTTTATTATATCCAATGGATAAAAACGAACCAGTCATGCCCGTTTGATTTTTTAATTTAGTTGTTGTATATGTATTTAAAGTTTGTCCTGTAGCATTTTCAATGACACTATCTAATAGTGTATATGGTGCATTATGATATGCCCATCGAGAACCAGCATTGGCTTTAAATTGGAGACAGGTATCTAATGTGCAATATGGATCTAACACTCCATCATCTAAGCCACTGGTCATGGTCAATTGATGGCGTATAGATATTTTATCTTCTTGTGATGTAGAACAAGATGTCCATCCCTTTCCCAAATATTTTGAAGTAGTATCGTTTATAGATAGATAAGATTCTTGCTGAGCAATACCGACCATAAATGCTGTAATTGTTTTTCCAGCAGAAGCCCATTGCCATGGAGTATTTTGAGTGTGAAGGCCAAAATACTTTTCTAAAACTATTTTACCATCCTTAAGTATAATAAAAGCTTTTGTATTGTTTTGTTCTAAAAAATTATACAAACTATCAATAGATGTCTGACAATAACCCAAGCTCTGTGGAGCAAGGGTATCCCAATTGTTACTTGTATTAGGAGGGAAATATGCAGATTGACCAAAAAGTGACCGAGTAATTAAAAGTAGACCAAATATAAAAGTATTTTTTTTCATCTATGTGCTTTGGATTTTAGACCCTAATGTTATCTTTTCGTTTAAAAGGTTTTAGCTTTTCTTCTGGTTCTTATTTGTTTTAATATTAATATAGAAATCACTATAAATGGAAAGGATGCTATAGTTATTTTCATGTTTAAACTTAATAACCCTACAACAAAAATAAAAACATTTAGCACACCTAAAAAAATCAAACTTAAAATAGTGTAAAGCCAATTTGGTTTTTTTTGAAACAAGGTAATGAGTAATAAAACTTGTCCTATAAATGGCAAGACAATCATTGGATGCAATACGGCAAGTGGATCATGTACTAATTTTGAAAATAACATGAGCTCTACTTGAAATAAAAACAAGTGTTGCTTGCCACCCCACTCTATATATGCAAGTAGCGAAGTTGCTATTAATAGAAAATTTAAAACCTTTGCCTTCATATAAATAAAGATACTAAATAAAATGATTGCATAGCATCGAACAACGAGCAACAACTAACGCAGTAAACTCACATCACCCTTTTTAACTTGCTGTTTTTTATTGATAATTTGATAGGTGCAAATCCAGCTATAGGTGCCCAATTCTTGAGGTACATCTTTGTAGGTGCCATTCCATTTGTCGCTTGCATTTCGAGTATGAAAAACACTTTCGCCCCAACGATTGTAAATACGCATATCATAGTACTCTAAAAATACGGTATTGCCCATGGCTCCAAATTGATCATTGTTACCATCATTATTAGGTGTAAATCCTGTAGGAAAAAAAATATCGTATTGGCAATCGAATAAAACGCCCACCGTATCGCGTGCAGTGCATCCAATAACATTGCTAACTGTCACCCAATAAAAATCACTTTGCGAGGCTATGATACTCGGTGTTTGCTCTCCCGTGTTCCATAGATAGCTTAGGAAATTAGTACCCGGACTAAGCGTATAACTTTTCTCGGGGCACAAAATAGTATCTACCCCTAAACTGATTACCAAATTATTCAAATTAGGCACCTTAATTTGTAGCGTATCTTCGCATTGATTGGCATCTTTATAAGTTACCACATAGCTACCACTTGGCAAATTATTGGCATTGCTTGCCACGGAAACAGCTGGTATCCAATTATACTGAATTGGGGGGCGTGCACCCGACAAGAATACTTGTGCAGCACCAGTAGGCATATAACAATCGCTTGGCTGTGCCGTATAAGACTTAGTAATGGTACTGTAGTTCACATTTACGGTATCGCGACCTACACATCCAAGTGCATTTTTTATTTGTACCCAATAGGTGCCTGGTACCGAAACTAAATAACTAGATAAGCTCGATCCATCTTGCCATAAATAAGTTACATAATTAGGCAGATTATAAACGATGATGGCATTCTTACACAAGGTGGTATCCTTTCCTAAACTAGGTTTGAAATTACCCAAATTACCAACTGTAATTTGTGCTGTATCGGCACATCCATTAGCATCGTATATAGTTACCGTATAAATGCCAGAAGCCAATCCAGCTGCAGTGGCTGCAGTGCCTCCACTTGGCGACCATTGATAGGTATACGGTGCGGTGCCACCACTTACTTGTACCGAAACGGTGCCACTAGCTACGCTACAATTGGTGGGTGTGCTTGTACTTGTTTTTTGAAATTGCGTGGGTGCCGTTTAAGTAACGCTCGACGATGTAGGACAAATATCAGTACCGTTGATACTTACCGTATACTGTCCGGGTCCTAGATTACTTATGGTAGGGGTATTTTGAATGGGCGTGGTATTCCATGAATACGTGAAGGGCGGTGTATTGGGCCCTACTCCCGTAACCACTGCGGTAACTATTCCATTGCTTGCACTACAATTAAGCGCTTGCACAATTTGCGCTTGTACATTTAAAACCGTAATGGTTTTAGAATAGGTTGCCGTTGGATTGCAGGGACCAGCCACTTGCAAGGTAACCGTATACGTACCGGGCGAAGAAAAGGTATGCGTAGGATTGGTGATGGAAGAAGTATTATTGGCTCCCGAAGCAGGATCTGCAAAATTCCATAAATAAGTAGAGTTGCAAGAGCCGCCGGGATTACTAAACAGCATGGCATTACCTTGGCATTGGTAAGTAAACGTAGCATTGGTAGCCGGTGCATTACCAATATAAATATCATCAATCGCAAAACCATCATAGGCATTGCAAGTGGTGCCCGCGCCAAATATAAAACGAAAAATGACTGCACTTTGTCCAGCTAAATTATCCAAGCAATGTTTCGCTAAAAGCCAAGTAGTACTCCCCGATCCGCCCTGACAAGATCCTTGCGTACTTTGCTTATTACCGGCCCAACCCGCTTTGTTGGTAGCCAATCCGGTAAGATTAGTAACACTCGCTTGGTTGTACCAAATAGCATTCATACAATTAGCCGGTTCATTATAGGCCCCAACCGTATTCCAGGTGGCACCATTATTGGTAGAATATTGCAAGGAAGCCCCATCATAGGTATTTTCCGTTTCCCAAAAAACCTTAAAGGAAATATATGGATACGTCAAGGAGGAGAAATTGAAACAAGGACTTTGCAACCATGAGCGCTCACCGCTATTGTAAGCGCTCGTGGTGAGTCCGCCTACAATCCAGCATTTAGCTCCGGTAGCAGCACCCGAAATTACGGGTTTGTTGGGCGTGCCCCAAGCCCAATCATTGCCTACCGTGCCTCCAGATGTCCATCCGCCATTATTCAATTCAAAACCCTCGCTGTAAGGGAAGGAAGCTATGGCACTACTACATTGCGCAGAAGATAAAAAGGGCAATAATAGGCCTATGGTCAGTAAGAATAAAATTCTAAATATTGGTTGATGCATTGGTTGAATTGGAGCTACAAAAGTCGGTATATTTTTTTAAATAAAAACAGTTCCTTTTTTAAGCAATTATTATATAAAAATTAAGGTTTCGCATTAGCAAACATGTCAATTTGTCGTAACTTTGAATAAAATTAGAAACCTAGCAATGGAAACGCTTATCAGCAAAGATATCAATGAAGCAAAACAAGGCGAAGTATATGCTCCTTTTGCCAACGACCCAAATAGCTACAACAAGAAATTTTATATAGAAAGCTATGGCTGTGCCATGAATTTTAGTGACTCTGAAATCGTTGCCTCCATTTTGAATGATAAAGGCTTTGGTGCCACCCGCATCATTGAAGAAGCCGATTTGATCTTCATCAACACCTGCTCTATCCGCGAAAAAGCGGAACAAACCGTTCGCAATAAATTGCAAAATTATGCTATGTTCAAAAAAACAAATCCAAGTTTATTGGTAGGTGTTTTGGGCTGTATGGCAGAGCGTTTGAAAGCAAAATTATTAGAAGAGGAAAAACTAGTAGATATTGTTGTAGGTCCGGATGCTTATAGAAGTTTGCCTAGCTTAATTGAAGAAGCCGAATCTGGACAGAAAAGTGTAAATGTTTTATTGAGCAGAGAAGAAACCTATGCCGACATTTCGCCTGTTCGTTTAAATCAAAACGGAATAACTGCATTTGTTAGCATTATGCGTGGGTGCAATAATATGTGTTCGTTTTGTGTAGTGCCTTTTACCCGTGGTAGAGAGCGCAGTAGAGATGTAGCAAGCATTATTGAAGAGTGCAAACAATTAGTTGCAGAAGGATACAAAGAAGTAACGCTATTAGGACAAAACGTAGATAGTTATCATTATCAACCGGGTACCGAAACGGAAGCGATTACGTTTGATAAGCTTTTAGAAATGGTAGCCCTCATTGATCCTCAATTACGCGTTCGTTTTAGCACTTCGCATCCAAAAGATATTACCGATGAGGTATTGCATGTAATGGCCAAATACCCAAATATTTGCAAATACATTCACTTACCCGTGCAAAGTGGCAATACGCGTATACTACAATTGATGAATAGAACTTATACCAAAGAATGGTATTTGAGCAAAGTAAAACGCATTAAAGAAATTATGCCGGATTGTGCAATCAGCTCCGATATTATTGTGGGTTTTTGCACAGAAACAGAAGCCGACCATCAAGATACGTTGGATATCATGCGACAAAGCAAATACGAGTTTTCTTACATGTATGCTTATAGCGAACGACCAGGTACTTTGGCAGCTAAACGCTACCAAGATGATGTAAGTGAAGCCGATAAAATGAGACGCTTAGATGAAATTATTGCATTGCAAGGACAATTATCATTGGCAAGTAATCTACAAGATATAGGCAAAACATTTGAGGTACTGGTAGAGGGCGATAGTAAAAAAAGCAATAAAGATTGGAGTGGCAGAAATAGTCAAAATAAAATGATTGTATTCCCTAAAACAGAAGCGCCAATAACAAAAGGAATGTATGTGCAGGTAAGCGTTACAAAGGCAAGTCAGGCTACATTAATAGGGCATTTAGTGGACGCTTAAAATTTATTTTATGGATATACAAAGTATTAAAAATAGATTTGGAATTATTGGGAGTGCTCCGGCACTTAATTATGCTATAACCGTAGCCAGCCAGGTAGCTAATACCGACCTTACCGTATTAATCATGGGTGAAAGTGGGGTTGGTAAAGAAGCTTTTTCGCATATCATCCATAATTTATCGGCACGCAAACACAATCCTTTTATTGCTGTAAACTGTGGGGCCATTCCAGAAGGCACAATTGATAGTGAATTATTTGGTCATGAAAAAGGAGCCTTTACGGGAGCCGTAGATAGTAGAAAAGGCTATTTTGAAACGGTTAACGGTGGTACTATTTTCTTAGATGAAATAGGTGAAATGCCTATAGGCACACAAGCTCGTTTGTTGCGTGTATTAGAAACGGGCGAATTTATTAGAGTGGGTTCATCGAAAGTTCAAAAAACAAATGTGCGTGTTGTTGCCGCAACAAATAGAGAATTGATCAATGCCAATCATTTAGGCCGCTTTAGAGAAGATTTATATTATCGTCTGAACACGGTACCTATAAGAGTGCCGGCTTTGCGCGATCGCAAAGAAGATATTCCATTACTGTTTAGAAAATTTGCAGCCGATTTTTCGGAGAAATATAAAATGCCCGGTATTCAATTAGATGCGCAAGCCTTTCAATTGCTCACCAATTATGCATGGCCTGGTAATATCCGAGAGCTTAAAAATATGGCAGAACAGATTTCTGTTTTAAGTATCGATAAAAATATTTCAGCCGAATCTATCTATCAGTATATACCTAAGATTGTTCCCCATCAAAACAATAATTATTTACCCGTATTGACTGCTATGAACCAACAACCATTTGATACAGAATTTGCAGGTGCCGATAAAGACTTTTTGTACAAATTATTTTTTGATTTGAAAAAAGATATCAGCGATCTAAAAAAGTTATTATTCGAAATGGCGCATCAACAAGGCTTTATGCCAGCCACTCCGTTTACGGAAACAAACCTACCTAATAACTATTCCAATACAACTGAATTTGCAAATCCGGTAAGCATTAATAGTCCCATTTTATTACACCCTAGTGAAACGGCACAAGCAACGCATTTTGTAGAAGAGAATTTACAATTAGCAGAACGAGAAAAAGAATTTATTATCAAGTCGCTCAAAAAACATAAAGGAAGAAGAAATTTAGCTGCACAAGAATTGGGAATTTCGGAGCGTACGCTGTATCGAAAAATAAAAGAATTTGGAATAGAAGAATGAGAACATATACCCCACTAATTATCGTATTGTTCAGCGTATTACTAGCTTCTTGTGGCGTCTATAGTTTTACCGGTGCTACTATTGAAGGTAAATCAATTTATATTCATGTACTTGAAAATAATTCGAGAAATATTGTGCCTTCTTTAAGTGCTAATGTATCTGAAAAAATTAAAACGCGCATTTTATCACAAACAGGTTTAGCACCTATTAATAATGATGCTGCAGATTATGATTTATCGGGCACCATTACCAATTATGAAGTAAGTGTATCGGGTTTGCAAAACAATCAAACCGCTTCTCTCAATAGACTTAATATTAGCGTAGAAATTATTTTTAAAAATAAGAAAAACGAAAAAGCTAATTTCACACAAAGCTTTAATAGATTTGCAGACTTTAGCGCTACGCAAACACTACAAAGTGTAGAGCAAAAATTAATTGAAGACATTGGCAATCAATTAGCAGATGATATTTTTAATAAAGCATTTGTAAATTGGTAGCCCTTAATAATTAAAATGATTTCGAACGAACAACTACATACCTATTTTACTTCGTCGGCGGCTATAGAAAGTCTCGACCAAAAAGCTTTGGATGCTTTATTAGTGCAATACCCCTATTTTGTTCCTGCACATTATATCAAAGCTAAAAGAGCTTATTTAGAAAATAACCGTCAATTAAGTAGTGCTATAATTGACGCAGTCTATCTCTATGTTCAAAACTGGATAAAGTTTAATCAATGGTTAGCCAACGATGCTAGCTTTAATATTGAAGATGCTGCAACATCAATTGATGAATGGAGTACAGAAGAAGAGGAAGCACTGCAAGCAATAATAGCTTCGGAAGAAAAGGATACAATAAGCTCCGATATTACATCCGATTTATTGCAACCGGTATATACTGAGGACTATTTCTTACATCAAGGAATAGAAGTATCAAATGATATACCCGAAGATATACAAGAATTGCAAACTACTTCGAATATAGATGAGGACGATGCTGATAAATCGCTGATGGTAGTGATGAGCTTTGCGGAATGGCTCAACTATTATAAAACCAATGCAGAAAAGCAAAAAGAAGAAAAACAAGAAGCTAAAGCGTTGAAAAGCATGTGGCAAAGAGAAAAGCTTGCACAAGCACTTGGCGACGAAGACGATGATATCCCAGAAAATGTATTTGAAATGGCGGTCAACTCTATTAGCAATGAAAACGGCTTAATCAGCGAAGCGCTAGCTAGCATTTTGCATAAACAAGGGAAAAAAGAAGACGCTATTGCTATGTATAAAAAATTAAGTTTGCAAAATCCTGAAAAAAGTAGTTACTTTGCAACACTCATTGAAAAAATTATAAAAGAATAATTTATGATCGTTTTATCTACTATAATTATCCTAATTGCGTGTGTTATTCTCGCTTTCTTTATTTTAATCCAAAACCCAAAAGGTGGTGGACTTACCGGTTCTTTTGGTAGCATTGGCTCTCAAGTAATGGGCGTAAAGCAAAGTACCGATGTAATGGAAAAAGGAACTTGGACCACGATGGGTGTAATTGCTGCATTGTGTATTCTTTCTGTAGTATTTTTTGAAAAAACAAAGAAAGTTCAAGATGTAAAAGCTCCAGCAGAAAAAAGTGCTCCTGCTAAACCCGCTAAATAATTACAAAACATTTATATAAAAAACCTGCACTTGCTGCAGGTTTTTTTTATTTTCGTAGCATGGCTAAAAAGAATCGCTCGCATACAAAAAACAACCAATCTAAATCCGGGAAAGTAGTTAGAATCCTTCTTTTTGCTGGATTGCTTGCTGTAGCGATACTATTCTTACCTATAGTAAAGGCACCCAATACAACACTAAAAATTCGACCCAATGCAACTTGGCAATATATAAAAGAAGATATACGCGCGCAAGACAAACTTCGCTTTCCACTATTGTTGGAATGGGCAGCCGTCCTTACCGGATATCCAAAACATATACATCCTGGTAGCTTTGCTATAGATACATGGATGGGTACCTTGCCTTTATTAAAAGTTCTTTTCTCGGGCCGACAAGAAGCTATTCAATTAGTAGTCAATAAATATAGAACGCAACATGAGTTTTTAGTTTTTATAGCTCAAAAATTGGCAACCGATACCCTAGCCCTCAAACAGTTACTTGCCGATACAGCCTTTTTAAACCAATATCAACTTAATGCCAAAACTAGTTTTTGCCTTATTACCCCCAATACCTATGAAGTGTATTGGAACTGTAGTGCTCAAAAATTATTAGCCAAAATCGGCAAAGCCTATATGCAATTTTGGAATGAAGATCGAAGAAAAGCCGCTGCTACACAAGGTTTTTCTATTCCTGACATCATTAGCATTGCAGCCATCGTAGAAGAAGAAACTAATTATATTCCAGAAAAATCAATGATTGCCAGTGTATATTTGAATCGCTTACGAAAAGGCATTCCCTTACAAGCCGATCCAACCATTAAATATGCCCTAGCCGACTTTACCATAAAGCGTATTACACAGGAGCATTTAAAAACCGAATCTCCATTTAACACTTATATTCATACAGGCCTACCACCCACGCCTATTTGTACCCCATCGGCAAGCAGTATAGACGCGGTTTTGCATGCAAGCAAAAGCAATAAACTCTTCTTTTGCGCCCATCCAGATTTAAACGGGCAGCATATTTTTGCTCAAACCTTAGAGGAGCATTTAAAAAATGCAAAAAATTACCACGACGCCTTAAACAAAAAGGGCATTCATTAATACAAAGCAAGTGCTTTTTTTAAAACGATTAGTTACCTTTGCAACCTAATGGAATCCGTAAAAAAAGTTGCCTTTCATACTTTAGGTTGTAAATTAAATTACTCCGAAACATCTTCGCTCAGTAGATTATTGGAGCAAGAAGGTTTTACCAAAATCAATTTCGAGGATATTGCCGATGTATATGTCATCAATACCTGTTCGGTAACAGAAAATGCCGATAAAGAGTGCCGACAAATCGTACGAAAAATTCAGAAAAAAGCCCCAGAAAGTGTAGTGGTTATCACGGGTTGCTACGCACAGCTCAAACCTACTGAAATTGCAGAAATTGAGGGCGTAGACTTGGTATTGGGCGCAGCAGAAAAATTCAATATTGTTAGTCACCTTAAAGCCTTTACAAAAGGCGATAGCACTAAAATTTGTTCTTGTGATATTGAAGATATAGAAGGATTTCATAGCTCTTTTTCACAAAATGATCGTACCCGCACCTTTCTTAAAGTACAAGATGGTTGCGACTATAACTGTAGTTTTTGTACCATACCTTTAGCTCGAGGACATAGCAGAAGTGATGAAATTGAAGGCGTTTTGGAGCGCATAAAAGAAATTGCACAGAAAGATTGTAAGGAAATCGTGCTTACGGGCATCAATTTAGGCGATTTTGGCAAGGGCAATGAGGGTGGAAAGCGCAAAGAATACAACTTTTTAGACCTTTTAAAGGCTATAGAAGACTTTGATTCGGGTATCGAGCGCTTTAGAATCTCGTCGATAGAACCCAATTTATTGAGTAATGAGATCATAGAATTTGTTGCACAATCTAAAAAATTCATGCCTCATTTTCATATTCCTCTCCAAAGTGGGAATAATAGAATTTTAGGCTTAATGAAACGTCGATACCAAAGAGAGTTATATAAAGAAAGAGTTGAATATATAAAAAAACTAATGCCTCATTGTTGTATTGGGGTAGATGTTATCGTTGGGTTCCCAAGCGAATCAGAGGAGGAATTTCAAGATACTTTCAATTTCCTCCACGAAATAGATATAAGTTATCTGCATGTGTTTACTTATTCGGAGCGTGACCATACCCAGGCATTAACCATTGAACCGGTGGTACCGATCGAGGTAAGAAATCAACGCAACAAAATTTTGAGAAACCTCTCTTTTCAAAAATTGAACTTTTTCTCTGAACAACATCGTGGTCAATCAAGAGCAGTTTTGTTTGAGCAAGCCGATAAAAATGGGATGATGGAAGGTTATAGCGACAATTATATCAAAATCCAGGCTCCTTACCAAAAAGAAAGAG